>ENA-UOJC01001475-UOJC01001475.1-human-gut-metagenome-genome-assembly--contig:-C104-NODE-1475-length-31604-cov-11.921963_pt1 | contig 31604 bp, 34 predicted proteins | sample MGYA00242339_ERZ723886 | MGnify/ENA metagenome assembly ERZ723886 | reverse complement strand
AGGGACTTCATCACCGCCTGGTTGGCAACGCGGAAATGCTTGGACTTGGAACCCCAGTAGCCCTTGGCCATCTTCAGGGTCTTATTTCTTCTCTTGCGCGTCATCATCGCGCCTTTGACTCTAGCCATTGTTAAAACCTCCTATTTCAAACGTCTCGTATCTTACTTGTAGGGGATCATCTTGCGGACGGCGTCCATGTTGGTGACATCCGCATAGCCGCCGGCGCGCAGGCGACGAGTACGCTTGGTGTCCTTCTTGGTCAGGATGTGGCTCTTGAAAGCCTTGGCGCGCTTGACCTTGCCGGTCTTGGTCAGGTTGAATCTCTTCTTCGCGCCGCTATGGGTCTTCAGCTTAGGCATAGTAGTAGCTCCTTCCGTATATTGAAAAATTGTTGCTTATTTACCAGTCTTGGGAGACAGGAAAATGGACATCATCCGCCCCTCCAGCTTTGCGCCCTTGTCCAGATTGGCCACATCGGCGCACTGCTCGGCAAACTTGTCCAGCAGGTCCCTGCCGATGTCGGTGTGGGCCATCTCACGGCCGCGGAAACGAACGGAGACCTTGACGCGGTTGCCGTCGGCAATGAACTTCTGGGCGTTTTTCAGCTTCGTGTTGAAATCTCCAACATCAATGCCCGGAGACATGCGGATCTCCTTGATCTCGACCACATGCTGGTTTTTTCTGGCTTCCTTTTCCTTCTTGCTCTGCTCGAAGCGGAACTTGCCGTAGTTCATCAGCTTGCAGACCGGGGGCGTGGCCTGCGGCGAGATCTTGACCAGGTCCAAAGCCCGTTCATCGGCGATCTTCAGCGCTTCCGCCGGGGACATGATGCCGAGCTGCTCGCCCTGATCGCCGATCAGGCGGATCTCCTTGTCGCGGATGTCCTCATTCAGTTCATGCACTAACTTAGCTATGGTCAAAGCACCTCCATCCTAAAATCACAAAACGCGGATACCCAAATGGCATCCGCGCAACAACAAACCGCCTGTGCGGCAGTCTGATAACAACGTTGTTGACCTCTTTGCCCGCTGGCTGGAGGTGAGGCGGATGCATCGCCCACTTTGTTTTGCCTGATTAGTATACCAGCGGAGCTTTCCTTTGTCAACACCATTTTTCTGCTTTTCCGCGAATATTTTCTGCGGGACATGGCAACAATACGCCTGTACCCAGTGAAGTGAAAGGAGGCACCACTATGCAGAACCGTGAGAACAACCAGAACGAGCGCAATCAGAACCAGAACCAGCGTGAGAACAAGCAGCAGAACGAGCAGCGCAACCAGAAGGAGAACCGCAAGTAACGCGCGTCCCTTCTCTTGAAAACCGTGCGGCGGGCCGTTGGCCCGCCGCATCTTTTTCATGGAATTGTGAATTCAGCGGCGGCCCGGACATCCGCGGGCTTCCCCAGCTCCTGCACGGAAAACCGTTTCACCACCCGGTAATGCCCCGCCGGCAGCGGGCCATACCGTTCATTCCACCGGAAGGTCGCGCTTGTCGTCCCTGGCCGGTAGCACACGCCTTCCGTGGTATTCAGAAAGGTATCGGACAGCGGCTCCACCGGCTGCCATGTCCCGTCCGTCTCTTTTTCCAGGCCGAAGCTCCCGGCATTGCCGCTGACGGCGTTCCAGGGCGTCCCGTTCACGACTTCAACAGTAACGCCTCCGGGGCCGGCTGTCTCTTCCACTGCGGTCATGACCACGCCGGCGGCGGAGCTTCTCTCAGTTTGAAACCATTCTTCCGCTGCCAGATACATCCCTGCCGCAGCCAGCAGCAGACAGAGCGCGGCTTTCCAGCTCCTTTGCGGAAATCCCCTCATGGAAACACTTCCTCTCCTGCTTTTGCCGGTTTAGACGGAAGGCGTCTTCAAAGAGTTCCCGGATTCGTCATTTGGAATATAGGCTGGAGGACGACACGCCGCCGTCCACCGGGAAGGCGCCGCCGGTTACATATCCGGCCTCTTCGCTCACCAGAAAGGCCACCATGTTCGCCACATCCTCCGGCCTGCCGATGCGCCGCATGGGGATGCGCCCTGCGCAGCGCGCCTCCGCCTCCCGGTCCGGAAAGCTGGCCTGCAGCAGGGGCGTGTCAATGGGGCCGGGCAGGACACAGTTCACCCGCAGCCCCCGGTCCGCGTACTGCTGGGCCAGGCATTTCGTCAGCATCACCAGCCCTGCCTTGGTAGTGCAGTACAGCGGCGAGGTCAGCTCCGGCACCAGCCCCAGGCAGGAGGCCACCGTCACGATGCTGCCCCGGCTCTCCAGCAGCTTTGGCAGCAGATCCCGGGTCACCCGGCAGGTGCCCTTGACGTTGATGTCCACCATCCGGTCGATCTCCTCGTCGGTGGTATCCTCCAGATACCGCTCGAAATACACCCCGGCGTTGTTCACCAGCACGTCCACCCGGGGCAGTTGTTCGGCCGCCGCCCGGATCTCCCTGTCCCGGCGGATATCCACCTGATAATAAGGGAGGGGCTCCGGCGGCGGCTGGATATCAAACACCGCCACGTCCATCCCCTGCTCCCGGAGCTTCCGGGCGATGGCCAGCCCCATACCGGAGCTCCCTCCCGTTACCACCGCCACGCTCTTTCCGTCCATAGCTTCCACCCTTTCGCGTCCAGAATATCTAATTTTACACCCTGGCGGCCTGGATGTAAATTGGTTTCCCCGGACTTGCCCTTTCTCCGCTGACCTGTTATCATAGGTCCTGTCGAAATTCTCTAAATCGAGGACTGATCCCATGAAAAACCGTGAAAAGCTCACCGGCAGTCTCTTTGCCCTGTTCACTATTACCGTGTGGGGCTCCACCTTCATCTCCAGCAAAAAGCTGCTGATCACCTATACCCCCTCCCAGATCATGCTGGTCCGCTTTCTGCTGGCCTACTGCGCCCTGTGGCTGCTGCGGCCCCGGAAGCTGGCCCTGACGGGAAAGCAGGAGCTGCGCTTCCTGCTGCTGGGCCTGTTCGGCTGCTCCATCTACTTTTATACCGAGAATACCGCCCTGACCTACACCCTGGCCTCCAATGTCAGCATCATCGTGGCGGCGGCCCCCATCTTCACCGCCGTCCTGGCCCACTTCGCCGGAGAGGAGCGCTTCCGCCGCCAGACCCTGTGGGGCTTTTTGATCGCCTTCACCGGAGTGGTGCTGGTGGTTTGCAACGGCACCTTCATCCTAAAGCTGAATCCCCGGGGCGATTTGCTGGCGCTGGGGGCCGCCGCCTGCTGGGCCTGCTATTCCGTGCTGATGCGGAAAGCCGGCCAGGACCTGGATCCCATTCTGGTGACCCGGCGGACGCTGTTCTGGGGCGCTGTCACCGCCGTCCCGCTGGCGCTGCTGGAGGGCGCGCCCTTCCCTGCCGCGCCCTTGACGACGCCGGTGGTGGCCGGAAATTTCCTGTTCCTGGGGCTGATCGGCAGCGGCCTTTGCTATGTGCTCTGGAACACGGCCTTCCGTCTGCTGGGGGTGGTGGCCACCAATAACTTCATCTATCTGAATCCCTTTGTCACCATCGTGACGGCCCGCATCTTCCTGGACGAGCCCATCTCCCCCCTGGCCCTCCTGGGCGCGGCGCTCATCACCGCCGGGGTAGTAGCCGCCCAGCGCTGCCCCCGCCAACAAGCCATAAAAAACGGCGCTGGTCAGTGACCAACGCCGTTTTGCTATCTACCAGATAAACTGCAGGTTCGCGTCCACCCGGCCGCCGATGCCGTCGATGGAACAGCTGCTGCTGAACTGCCAGTAGTCCATCTGATAGGCGAAGGTGGGATAGAGCTTCTCCGAGGACTCGCTCTTGTACTCCGGATACCAGCTGAGATACGGCGCGATGGCGCCCTGGTCGTACTTGATGTAGCTGACATACTGTCCCGCGTAGATCATGGGCGTGTAGCCCGCCTCCTCAATGCGCTTGCAGAAGGCGACGGCACAGGCGGTGGCCATCTCCGGCGTGGTGCCGTAGACCCGGTATGTGGAATCGTGCATCTCCCAGTCGTAGGCCACGGGGCCGTTGATCTCATGGCCCTCCAGCAGGCTGATGACGAAATCCGCCTCCTCAATGGCCTCCTCCACGGTGATGGCCTGGGCGAAAAAGTACACGCCTGTCTCGATCCCGGCGGCCATGGCCCCCTCGATATTTTCCGCATAGAACTGATCCGCGCTGATGGCGCCGCTGGAATAGCCCCGCAGGCCGACGCGGACCATGGCGAACTCCACGCCGTCCGCCGCCACGGCCTCCCAGTCGATGGTCTGGTTCTCGCTGGCCCGGTTCTGATAGGCGGACACATCGATGCCGAAGCGGGTGCGGAAGTCGCTGCCGATATACTCCAGCCGGTCGCCGTTCCAATAGAAGTCGCCGTCATAGAGGTGGATGGGCGTCCGCTCCGCGTAGACCGGGATCTGCCTGCCGCTGTATTCAATGTAAGCGCCCGTGGTCTCGCCGGGGGTATAGACCTCGCCAGGCTGGATGCCCGGCGTCACTGGCGTCTTCGGCTCATCTGGCTCATCCGGCTGCTCGGGCGTATAGCCGTCCAGGACCGTAGGCGTCACGGCGCTGAAATTCCGGACGCTTCCCATCACATGCACATTGGTCAGCGTCACCGGCCCCGTCACGCCGGGGGCCAGCAGCAGATCGCCGTAGATCGTGGTGTCCTTCAGGTCCGCGCCGCCGGCGCTGTTGATCATCAGGCTGCCCTGCACGTCGCCGTAATATGTCCCGGTTGTCTGGACCAGGACCTGGATCATATTCCCCAGGATGTTGACGATCTCCGCCCGGGTGATGGGCTCCTGGGGCCGGAAGCTGCCGTCCTGGCAGTCCGTGATCCAGCCCCGGGCCGTCATCTCCGCCACAGGGCCGATGGCATACTCCGCGAACTGATCGGCGTCGGCATAGGGCAGATCCACGGTGGAGGCGTCAATGTGGAAGGCGCGGGCGATCATGGTCACCGCCTGCTGGCGGGTGATGGTGTCCCCGGCCAGGGCCCTGCCGTTGTTGCCCAGGTACACGCCGGAGGCATGGAGCTTCAAAATGGCGCTCTCCCAGTAGTTCCCCTTGATATCGGAGAAGGTGTCCGCCGGGGAGATGGACTGGAACTGCAGAAAGCGGTCCATAATCCCGGCGAAAGCGCCCCGGGTGATGGAGTTGTCCGGACGGAAGGTGCCGTCCTCATAGCCCTGGATAATATTGTATTCCTGGCTCCACTTTGCGATCGCGCTCTCGGCCCAATGCCCTGCGGTATCGGAAAACGCAGCCGCCGGTGTGATTGCCAGCGCGGCGGCCAGCGCCGCGGCGGCCAGCCGTTTCGGCAGTCGAATCTGTTTCATAGCAGTCCCTTTCTGTCGGTATTCGTCGAATCGCCGCCAATAAAAACACCGCAGCCCAAACTGGGCTGCGGTGTTATGTCACCTTCTTGACAGCGCCTGGGTCTATTATAGACGAGGATCCGATCCCGGTCAATATCCATCCTCGGATTTCCAGAAAAAATATTATGTCGCCTTAATAGGTGGTGAACAGCTCGTCCAGATAGGCAAACTGTCTGGGCCCGTCCGTCCCGGTTTCCGGATCGTAGACGGAATCATAGACCAACAGGGGCTTGGCGTCCCGCAGCAGCGCCTGGGCCGTCTGCAAAAACGCCCGGATCTCTGTCTCATCCGCATCGTCCGCCTGGGCCGGCCCCTCCTCCACCGGAAAGGTCACGGCTTCCCGCACCGCGTCCCGGATCTCGCCGTCCTGGCCCAGGGAGAACAGGGCGATCTGGAAGTCGGAACGCCCCGTGCTGGTATAGGGCGTATACAGCAGCAGATAGGACAGCCCCTCCTGCTTTTGCAGGTACAGCTCCCCCCAGCCGGCGTGCTGGGAGGCGCAGGTGTACTCATACAGGGCCGTCACGGTCTCATCCGGCATGGCCCGCAGGACGGTGACGCGGCCATCTGTGAAGCGGTCGGGGTCCAGAGCGCTGCTGTGAAGCTGGATGGGCTCCCCCGCCCGGTCGCTGCCCATCTCCAGAACCAGCAGTTCCTCCGCGCCGTCGTGGGTCAGGTCCGCATAGATGGCGGAGCAGCCGCCCTCGCTGTAATGGGCGGAAAAATAGTCCCGCAGGATCTGCCGGGCCTCCTCCGGAGCGACTGCCCCTGCCGCCGTCTCCGGCGCCGGGTCTCTGTGGCTCCGCTCCGCGCTCAGAGAGGTCACGCCCATTGCCGCCGCTGTCGCCAGCGCCAGCAGCGCCACGCCCCATGACCGTTTTCTGTCCATTCCGTACCTGACCACCCTTTGACATAAATTCTCTTATAAAGAAAGACGACCCAAAACCGGGATTTGTTTCACCGCCTTTTCAAAATCAGCGAAACGCCGAAAATCTTTTCATCTTTTTGGCTGTTTTGCCATCTTTTACAATGGATGCCCACCGGGATAAAGCCACGCCCTGTCCCCTCTATCCGATTCTCCCGGGCAACGGCGTCGCCGCGGAACACCGACAGCGCCAGGCCGATCAGCCCCATGTCCAGAACGGTGTGGAGATTCCCCACCAGCAGCGGCAGCTCGGCGGAGAACAGTACAAAGCCCAAATTCAGCACAACGCTGGACACGGTCTGCAGGCCCAAGGTCAGCACCACCGCCAGCGCCACCATCCGGCCAAGCTGGCTCTTCTGCCGCAGGCATCGGAACAGCAGCCAGGCCAGCAGCGCGGCCAAAACCAGCAGCAGCAGCAAATACGGCAGCCAGCCCAATTTGAAAATGATGGTCAGGGGCAGCAGCTCATGGTCCACATTCGGAACAATCCTCTCATAGCGGGACATGGATGGTATGCCCCCCTCCTCCATCCATCGGGAGCATGCCAGAATGGCACGGGTCATCAGGGCCTGATAGCCGTATCCCTTCGGGTCTGTCTCCGGGTGAAGAAGCACCGCGATCCGGCTCGCCCCGTATCCGCGGCGAAGCAGCCCTTACCCGCCGAGAGCCGTCAGCAGGGCGATCCCCAGCGGCACCGCCGCCGTGGAAAGCTTTCCGATGCCGAACCAGTCCATCCGTGCCGCCGCCAGCAGCAGGATCAGCCCGCTGACCAGCAGCAAAAACAGGCCCAGCACAGAGGGCGCCCGCCAGCACACCAGGGCCAGCGGCACACCGCCCGCAATGGCAAGGAATAGCCCTTTCCAGCTTTTCCCCCGGCAGGCATACAGCCAAACGGCATAGATCACCGGATAGCACAGCGCCACATAGCGGGTATAATAAGAGGCGTTATTGACCTTGGGAGACAGCCAAAGGGACAGCAGGCCCGCGCTAATGGCGGCGATGTATACCTCCCTGGCATAACGGCCCAGAAAAGAGTAGTCCAGGAAGTAGGCTCCCAGCAGGCAGGCTGTGCCCAGGCTGACAGCGGCCAGCGTCCGCACCGGATCGACCGCCAGGTAACCGTCATCCCATCCGGCAGTGAGCCACACCCGCAGAAAGCCGCCGGCCAGGGCCAGCAGCATGGTCAGCGCCAGCAGGCCCCACTGGGGCTTTGGCCGGTGGATGCGGTCCAGTTCCGCGCCCACCGCCACCGGGTCGCCCATCTCTTCCACCGCCAGGCGCTCCGCCTCCTCCGGGGCGTTCCCCTCCGCCGCGAAGGCGTCCCGCTGATCCTCCAGATGGCGCTGTAATTCCAGCGTCACCACGGGCCGCGCCCGTTTCCACCGGATCTGATCCGCCACGGTCTGTAAATACACCTGTATCGTCTCACGCTCCGGCACAGCAGGCGCCTCCCTTCAAAACCCGCCCCACGGCGCGGGCATAGACGTTCCAGGCCCTCTCCTTCTCCCGCAGGGCCGCGCCGCCCTGCTCCGTCAGGTGATAGTACCGCCGGGGCTTCCCTGCGGCGGCCTCTTGTTCATAGGCGGTGACCAGTCCCTTTTCCTCCAGGCCGTGGAGCAGGGGGTACAGCGTCCCCGCCTTCAGGTGGAAGGTGTCGTCGCTGCGCCGCTTCAGCTCCTCGATCATCTGATAGCCGTACTTGTCCCCGTCCTCCAGCAGCTTCATCACCAGCAGCGCCATGCTGCCGCTGACCAGTCCCTTGTCCATTTCCATGGCAGTTCCTCCATATATAGGTTATCTATATATGGATTATATATTGGTTATCTATATATGTCAAGGGCAAAAAACGGCGGGCCGGTGATGTGCCGGCCCGCCGTCTCAGCGTCTTAAATCAACGCCATCGTTTTCAATAAGTAAAGCCAGCCCGTGAAAGTGAACGCGCTGCACACGGTGGTGAGCATCACCGCGCCGGAGGTGAGCGTTCCCTCGTGGCCCATGCTGCGGGCCATGTTGAAGCAGCTCACCGTGGCGGGGGACCCCAGCATCACCAGCATTGCCACCAGCACCTCTCCCCGGCAGCCGATCCAGACCGCCAGCGGCAAAAACAGCGCCACGAAGATCACCAGCTTCAACACGCCGCTCACCACCGTGGGCTTCCAGCAGGCGGCGATCCCCTTCAGGTCGATACAGGCGCCCAGGGCCAGCAGGCCCAGCGGCGTGGCCGTGGCGGCCAGGCTGGACACCGCCCGCTGCAAAATGACCGGCTGGGGAATTTTCAGCAGCGACCACAGCAACCCTACCGCGATGCCCAGGATGATGGGGTTGGTGACAATCCCCCGGAACGTCTTTCCCAGGGTCCTGCGGTCCAGGCGGCCGCCGTCCGGGGCCATCAGGGTGAGGATGACCACCGCCGCCACATTGTAAAGGGGCACCGCGCCAATGAGGATCAGGGCCAGCGGGCCGGTATCCCCATAGATGTTCTGCATCAGCGCCGCTCCCAGCAGGGCCTGACTGCCCCGGTAGCCCGCCTGGATGAATTCCCCCCGAAGAGACCGCTCCCGCAGCAGCAGGGACAGCGCGGCCATCATCAGGATGGACGCCAGGGAGACCACAAAGCAGAAAATCACCACCCTGCCGTTCCAGACCGTGTGGAAATCCGACTCGGACAGGTTTTTGAACAGCTGCACCGGCAGGGCCACCTGAAACACAAAGGTATTCAGATACCCGGCGAAGCTGTCGTTCAGCAGGTTGGTCTTCCAGTGCAGCAAAAAGCCCAGCACCATCATGAGAAACACCGGCATGGTGGCGTTGAGGCTGAAGATCAGGTTTTCCATAGAGGCCTCTCTTCAAACAGGGCGCGCGGGGCGCCGTTTTTCATGTATTGTAGGCCATACCGGCAGGCTTTGTCAAGAAAGCCGGAAAAGCGGCGGACCATCGTCCGCCGCCAGTGCTGTAACCGGGCGCTGCGGAGATAGGCATGGGCCGCGCCGCCCGTCCCTTCCAGAACAATCTCCCGTGGGCAGCAGCTCATTTCTTCCGCACCGGGTAGCAGACCTCCGTGACGAACTCGTCGGGATTCTGCGTCTCATGGGGGCTGACATAGTAGATATTGAAGGCAGTGCCGTCAAAGACGTAGCCGTTGGCCTCCACCCAGGCGGCCACGGCGGCGTTGACCTCGCCGATCTGGTCGTAGCTGCCCTTGCAGACGGCAGAGGCCACCTGTACCGCCGGGACGGTCTTGAACTTCACATGCTCCGTGTCAGGATAGCTGCCCCGCACGGACTTCTGGATCTCCACATCCGCGTCCGCCTCCTTGTACTCCCCGTCGTGGAACAGGGCTGTGCAGAGACAGGGATCGCCGTCCTGGATGCGCATATGGGCGGTCTCTTTCAAAAAGACGCTCCACAGATGGCCCTCCAGGTCATAGCTGGGGATGATCTGCCGGACGCTGGCCACATACCGCTCCGGGATGGTCTTGATTGTCACATCGTATTTCATAGGGTCGTCCTTTCTCAGCCGTTCAATGGCTGTGTCCAGAAGCCGCACCCGCCGCCGGGCCTCCTCCGCCGCTTCCATGGCCTCCGCCCGCCGCAGCAGCAGCTGGCGCTCCAGCGCTGCCCGGTCATCGTAGCACGCCATCAGCTCCGAGATGGCCGCCAGGGAGAACCCCAGCTCCTTCAACGCCGCGATGCGGCCCGCGGCGAGCAGCTGGGCCGCGCTGTAATAGCGGTAGCCGGTAAAGGGGTCGATGGTCTCCGGCGCCAGCAGGCCGATCTCATCGTAATGGCGCAGCATGCGGATGCTGACTCTGGACAGTTTTGAAAATTCACCGATCTTTAACATAGGTTCCCTCCACATCGATGTGATTTCTGAGCTCAGGTACAGCATAAGCCCTCCCTCCGTGTGAGAGTCAAGAGGAAATTTTATATTTCGGAGGGCAAAAAGCAGCGGCCCCGTCTGAACAGACGGGGCCGCTGCCGGTATGGATCACGATTCCTCAAAAAATATCTCCTGCCCGCAGACAGTGACGCTTTCGATCTCTTCTACATTGATGGGCATTTGAAACTCCAGGGTCACGTCCATATGCTCCGGACTGCCCGAGATCCCGCGGACATAGTCTTCCTTTCCGATGATCCTGCCGTCCCGCATCCGAAGGGAGATATCCAGTCCCATATCCATGTCCCGGAAGGACACCTCCGCTGCCTCCGGGCCGCGGAACTCCATCCGCAGAGCCAGGGCGGAGCAGGTCAGCTTTTCCAGCACCCAGTCCGCGCCGCCAAGTTCACAGGCAATCTCCGGATAGAGGGCCGCCGCTTTTCCAGGCCGCAGAGAGACCTCCATCGCCCATGTCCCGGGGGAGAGCACCTGATAGCCGTCCTCCCCGAAAACGCCCAGATCCTGTAAATCGATGCGGTAGACGCCCCCATCGCTCAGATCCCGGCTGCTGATGGAAAAGACCAGGAGGTACTGCCCCTCCGCCGGTCCCGTCTTGTCCCGCCAGGGGCGGACACTGACGCCGTAGCTCTTGATCCCCTCGTCCCCGGGGTCCCCGGAGACTTTGGCGATATCCGTCTCCAGGAACTGGGGGAAATCCATCCCCATTTCCTCCAATACCGTTTGATCCAGCACCGTCAGCCGTACCGCCGCCATGGCGAACTGCCCGTCGGACACCGCGTCCACCAGCTCCAGCCGCAGGGTCTCATCCGCCGCGACGGCGCCCAGGGCGTCGCTGCCCATGTCCAGCAGCTGTTCCGTGTCCGCCGCGCCGCCGTACCGTGCCGCCCAGGGGCTGGCGTCAAACATCCGCTGGAAAAAGTCCCCGCCCCGCAGGGCATAGCCCGCGGCGGTGCCGGTCAGCAGCGCCGCGACCACGACCACCGCCGCCCACCGGGCGGGATTCCGCCGCCGGGCAGGCGCTTTTTCCGGGGCGGCCGCCTGCCGCCGGGCATAGCTCCAGGGGTCCGCCAGCATCTGCCGCATCCGCCGCTTCTGCCGGCGGGACTGCCGGATCTCCGGCGTCTTCTCCAGTTTCTCCATGTCCTGGCGCAGCGCTTCCTCCAGCGCTGTTTTCAGCATGGCGTCAAAGATAGGCCCGTCCATCCAGATATCCCTCCTTTCGCAGCTGTTCCATCAGGATCTTCCGCCCCCGGAAGATCCGGGTCTTCACGGTATTCTCCGTCAGGCCCGTGGCCTGGGCGATCTCCGCCAGGCTCCACTCCGCCACAAAGCGCAGCTCCAGCACCCGGCGGTAATCCTCCGGCAGGTTCCGGATCAGCGCCACCAACGCGTGGAACTCCCCCTCGTCCGCGGGGGCGGCGGGCTCCCACAGCGCGGTCTCCAGCGCGGTCTCATGCCGCTCTTTGCGCAGCATGTCCAGCGCCGTGTTCTTCACCACCACCGCCAGCCACGCGGCCACCCGCGTCTCCTGCCGATCCCGCAGGGAATCGTAGTGCTGGATCAGCTTCATGAACGCGTCATGGACCGCGTCCTCGGCCCTCGGTCCGGGCCCCAGGATCTGAACGGCCAGCCGGGTCATCCGCTGATGGTTGTCCCGGTAGATCCGGGCAAAGCGTTCCCGGTCCGGGTCCGGTCCCAGGATCGCCATGTAATTGGAAAGCATGGCCGCGCCTCCCCTCTCATGTCCTCTTGTATTAATAACGTATCAGCGGCCCAAAAGGTTTCAGGATTTTTAAAAAAGCCGCCCTGTCTTTTTGGGACAGGGCGGCCTTTCACCGCTCACTCCACTGTCACGGACTTCGCCAGATTCCGGGGCTTATCGATATCGCAGCCCCGCTGCAGCGCCACATAGTAGGCGAACAGCTGCATCGGCACGATCCCCAGGGACGGCTGCAAAACAGGATGGGTGTCCGGGATCACAACGGTGGCGTCCGCCGTTTTTTCCATCTTCTCCCGGAAAGTTTCCGTGGCGACGGCCAGGACCTCGGCGCCCCGGGCCTTCACCTCCACCACGTTGCTCATGGCCTTGTCAAACAGGGCGGCGTAGGTCCCCAGCGCCACCACCAGGGTCCCCGGCTCGATCAGGGAGATGGTGCCGTGCTTCAGCTCGCCGGAGGCGTAGGCCTCGGAGTGGATATAGCTGATCTCCTTCAGCTTCAAGGACGCCTCCAGCCCCAGGGCATAGTCCAGATTCCGCCCGATGAAGAATACGGAATCGTGGTTGAAATACCGGGAGGCGAAATACTGCACATCCTCCAGATGCTCCAAAAAGCGGCGCATTTTCTCCGGCAGGGCGTGGACCTCCGCCAGGATGGCGTCGTACTCTTCCCGGCTCACCGTCCCCAGCAGATCCGCCAGATACAGCCCCACCAGGTCCATCAGCACCAGCTGGGTGGAATAGGCCTTGGTGGTGGCCACGGCGATCTCCGGGCCGGCCCAGGTGTAGAGCACATCGTCAGCCTCCCGGGCAATGGAGCTGCCCACCACATTGACGATGGCCAGCGTCCGGCCGCCCCGGCGCTTGGCCTCCCGCATGGCGGCCATGGTGTCCAGCGTCTCGCCGGACTGGCTGATGACGATGACCAGCGTGCGCTCGTCCACCAGCGGGTCGCTGTAGCGGAACTCAGAGGCCAGCACCACCTCCACCGGACGGCGCATCAGACGCTCCCAGTTGTATTTGCTGACCATGCCCACATGATAGGAGGAGCCGCAGGCAATGATAAAGATGCGGGAGATGTTCCGCACATACTCCGCCGTCATGGAGATATCGTCCAGCACCACCCGGCCCTCCCGGACGCGGGGCGAGGCCGTCTTCCGGATGGCCTCCGGCTGCTCCATGATCTCTTTGAACATGAAGTGGGTGTAGCCGCCCTTTTCCGCTGCGGAGACATCCCAGTCCACTTGGTGGTGTTCCTTTGTCAGCGGGGTCAGCTCGCTGTCGAACACATCGATGCTCTCCGGCGTCACCACGGCGATCTCGCCGTCCTCCATGTACACCACGTCCCGGGTGTACTTGATGACCGCCGTCACGTCGGAGGCAATAAAATTGCCGGTTTCGCCGTACCCCAGGATCAGCGGGCTGTCCTTCCGGGCGGCGATCAGGGTGTTGGGGTAATCGGCGCAGATGATGCCGAAGGCATAGGAGCCCTCGATGCGCCGCAGGACGCGGCCGACGGCCTCCAGCATGTTGTGGCACTCATTGTAATGAAACTCCAGCAGCTGGGCCACCACCTCGGAGTCCGTGTCAGACGCAAACGTCACTCCCTGCTTCAGCAGGTGCTCCTTGATCTCCAGGTAGTTTTCAATAATGCCGTTGTGGACCAGGGCGATCTGCCCGTTCTCACTGACGTGGGGATGGGCGTTGACGTCGTTGGGCTCGCCGTGGGTGGCCCAGCGGGTGTGGCCGATGCCCAGGGTCCCCTCCAGATCGGCGCCGCCATGGGTCATGTCGCTGAGGACCTGCAGGCGGCCCTTGGCCTTTTTCACCTGCAGGCCCCTGGTCTCGGAGCGCACCGCCACACCGGCAGAGTCATAGCCCCGATACTCCATGCGGGCCAATCCGTCCAGCAAAATGGGGGCCGCCTGTTCGCGGCCCGCAAAGCCAATAATTCCGCACATGGGAAATCATCCTCCTGATAAACTGTATCAAAAGGACAAACGCGCAGGGATTTGTCACTTTTTCCGCGGTCACAGCCTCTCTGTTTTGCGGTCGCCCGCATATTTGTCAGCTGTGTCACATGTCCGCGTACCACGGAAGAGCATCCGCCGAATCTTCGATAAGCTCTTCTCCTCGTTATCCTGAAAAGTGTTTTTGCTTCACAGGCACATGGCGCTTTGTGATGGGGTCCTCCCCATGGTCCTCCTTTCTCTTCTGCGCTTTTGCTGGGTTTTCTGGGATATTATATGATAAAACTCCCCGGTGGGAGCATTATCCGGGAATAAATCGCGCAAAGCGGCAAACACTCTCCCAGCGGAGGGATCTGCCTATGATGACCGCCTTTGTGCGCACTGTGATCCTTTATTTTCTCATCATGTTCGGCCTGCGCCTGATGGGGAAGCGCCAGATCGGGGAACTGGAGCCCAGCGAACTGGTGCTGACCATGATGATCTCGGACCTGGCCACGGTCCCCATGCAGGATTTCGGCATCCCGCTTCTGGCGGGCGTCATCCCGATCCTGACACTGCTGGCCCTTTCCATGCTGCTGAGCCAGCTTTCGCTGCGCTATCTCCGCTTCCGGGCGCTGGTTTGCGGCACGCCCGCCGTTTTGATCCGGGACGGCACGCTCCAGCAGGAGGCCATGCGGAAAAACCGCTACACCCTGGACGAGCTGCTGGAGGAGCTGCGGGGCCAGGGGATCGCCAGCATCGAAGACGTAAAATACGCCGTGCTGGAGAATTCCGGCCAGCTGTCCGTCCTCCCCTGGTCGTGGCGGCAGCCTCCCACCGCCGCCCAGCTGGGACTGGAGGTGGAGGATGACACGACCCTGCCGGTGGTTCTCGTCAACGACGGCCGGGTGCTGCGGAAAAACCTCGCCGCCTGCGGAAAAGATGAGCAGTGGCTGCTGCAAACGCTGCGCGGGGAAAACCTGTCCTCCCCCAGGGAGGTCTTCCTCCTGACCCTGGATGAGCGGCAGCAAGTGATCTGCGTCAAAAAGGAGGCCTCCCCGTGAAAAAGGGCTGTCTGCTCCCCGCCGCCGTGCTGGCGGCCATCCTGGCTTTTGCCGTCTGGAACAGCCGCGCCATGCAGGCGGACACGGACCGCTGGCGGGCACAGCTGCACCAGGCGGACATCCTGGCCCAGTCCGGGGACTGGACCGGCGCCGCCGCCGCTCTTTCGGCCAGCTATGACGACTGGTCCGCCCGGCAGACCTATCTGCACATCGTCTCAGAGCATGACGCCGTGGATGACGCCGAGGCCATGTACCACCGCAGCGCGGCCTTCGCCGCCGTCCGGGAGCCCAGCGAGTTCCGGGCGGAGCTGTCCGATCTGCAGGACCAGCTGCGCCTGCTGGCAGAGATGGAGCGCTTCAGCATCAAGAATATTCTGTAAAGCAATATTACTTTTCAGCCAGCAGTTTTGAAAGCTCCTGCATGAAGGTATCAACATCCTTGAACTGTCGGTACACAGAGGCAAACCGGACATAGGCCACCTGGTCCACGGACCGGAGCCGCTCCATGACCCGCTCGCCGATGGCCTCGGTGCTGATCTCCCGCTCCATGGAATTTTGGAGATCCTGCTCGATCTCCCCGGCGATCTTCTCCAGCTCCGCCAGGGGAACGGGCCGCTTCTCGCAGGCGCGGATCATGCCGTCCAGCACCTTGCGCCGCTCAAAGCTCTGGCGGCTGCCGTCCTTTTTCACCACCACCATGGGCAGGCTCTCCACCGTCTCATAGGTGGTGAAGCGCTTGGAACAGGAGAGACACTCTCTCCTGCGGCGGATGCTGGCCCCCTCGTCGGCAGGGCGGGAATCGATGACCTTACTCTCGCTGAAACCGCAATATGGACAATTCATGGGGAAACCTCCTGCTTCTCCGCCGGCTGAAGGCCGGCGGTTTTTCTTCCGCATGGTATCGTGGCCATTATACCACAGGACCGCTAAATATGGTATCCATATTTTCTCTTTTTTCTGATTTTTTCCGCGTGTCAGCTCTGGTTGCCGCCCTGCAAGCCTAAGGCGGCGGAAATCTCCCGCCGGCTCCTGTATACCGGATCCACTATCATGCAGGAGTGACGGTCACCCGGCTCCTCCGCCCTCACCGGAATACAGGTGATTCCTGAGCGTCAAAGGCGTACACCGCATACGCGGCCCCGTTGATATTTTGAACCCGCGCAAAGCAAAACAGCGTCGTCAGTGGAAAGCATTTTCCCCTGTCATACGGCAGTGCTATCAGCCGGCAGCCGCCCTCTGTCCGGGTCAAGGCCCCCTGGGCGCCCCGCAGGCGCTGCCGCAGCCAGGGCTCCCGGAACAGGCGGTCCGGCTCCGGCGCGGCTTCCCAGCGCGCTCTTTCGGCCCGCTCTCCCACGGGCCGCATCTCGCCCCGCAGCAGCTTCCCCAGCGGCGCGGTCATCCGGTCGGAAAACCGGCGGCGGATCACGGCCCGATCCCCCTCCGGCTCCAGCACCCCCAGCCGCAGTTCCCCCCGGTCCCCCACGGCCCAGGCACACCAAAGCCCCTCGCCCGGCAGGCGGCAGCGGGCGGTGAACCAGGTGTACAGCGCCTCCCGCTCCGTTGTCAGTTCCCCCGCCGGACGCTCCTTCCACAACAGCGGAAACTTGTCCATAGCCCTCTGCCCCCCTCTATCAAAAAACCGCCTGTGCAACTCTATGCGCAGGCGGTCTTCATTATGTGGGACAACAGCGGTCAGGCCACGGTATAGGTCCCCCGCACCAGCAGCTTCGTGGTGGCGGCGGTGGCCTTGACGCCCCGGCCCTCAATGGTCATCATATACAGGTGGTTCTGCGCCAGCGCGCCGCCGTTGTTCAGCGTCCCGGCAGAGGTCTCGTCGATCAGGCCGGGGCTGGAGGGCGATACGCAGACCGCCGTGCCGACCCGGAGCATCACCTCGCAGCCGATATCCCCGGTCAGGGTCTGCCCGCTGGAGAGCGTCACCACCGTAAAGGTCCCGGAAACGCCTGTCCCGCCGATCTGCCCGCCCGTCTGCTGGGCGATCTGGCTGTTCCGGGCGGCGATCTTCTGATCCACCTTCTGCATGATGGTGTTCATGAACGTCTCATTCAAGTAGCTCAGGGTCACCAGCGGGTCGCCGGAGGAGCCCGCCTCCGCCGCCAGGGAGACCGTCATGTTCAGCGCGCCGCTGATCACCAGCAGCACCACCATCCGCAAAAACCATCTGTTCTTCTTCATCGGGATATGTACCTCCATTATCCTTTGTGTCCGGGGAATCCGCCCTCCCGGAAAGAAGCGCCGTTCTTTCCGGGAGGACCTCTGTCATACCAACCGGTCGTGCGGCAGCCCAAAGCTCACCGCGATGGCCGTATCGTTTTCCCACTTCATTTCTTTGAAATGAAGTGGGAGCCCTTTTGATTTGACTCAAATCGTCGGAAGTGAATTCCGCCGATTTCAAGGTTTTGGCTCCGCCAAAACACTTGACGCCGCACCCGCGGCGCTCTGGCGCGCAAAGCCGCTGCGGCCCGGGCGCACACTTCTGTACGGTCAGCGCCGATCAAACCAATTGGTCGTGCGGCAGCCCAAAGCTCACCGCGATGGCCGTATCGACTTTGGTCATCACAGTTTCCTCCACATGGCCCATCCGCTCCCGCAGCCGCTTTTTGTCCAGGGTCCGCACCTGCTCCAGCAGAACCACGGAATCCCGGCTCAGGCCGCAACTCTGGTCCACGGGAAGGTCGATATGTGTCGGCAGCCGGGCTTTCCCCGTCTGGGAGGTAATGGCTGCCGCGATCACGGTGGGGCTGTAGCGGTTGCCGGTGTCGTTCTGGATAATCAGAACGGGCCGGACGCCGCCCTGCTCGCTGCCCACCACCGGGGAGAGATCGGCATAGTAAATATCGCCGCGCTTGACACTCGTATCCACAAAGTTCACACTCCGCCGAAAGAAGTACCCGTCACCGAAGTCCTTTTCGGTGAGGCCACTTTCATTCTCCCACGCAGTTTCGGAATTTATACGCTGCCGGGAAGGCAAAATTCCGGCGTCCCTGCCCCGCACTATCCTATGCCGGGGACAGGCTGTGAGTGTCGTTTTTCCCGAGCCGCCTTGCGCTCGCTGTGCTTCAGAGCAGCAGCCGCAGGCTGCGCATTTCCCATGGCGGCTGCGCTGCATCCGCCATGGAAGCCCTTGATTGGACTCAAACGGCCGGGCAAAGCCCGCCCGTTTCAAGGTTTTGCCTCTGACAAAACACTTGACGCCGCTTTCGCGGCGGCTCGCGCCTTGCGCTCGCGGCGCGTCAGAGCAGCAGCCGCAGGCTGCGCTCCACTATTTTTCCATCCTCCATGTACAGCCGGGGCACCCGTTTGCTGACCGCGCAGGTCAGCTCATAGGGGATCGTGCCCAAAAGGTCCGCCAGGCCGTCCACCGGCTGATGCTGGCCGAACAGCTCCACCGTGTCTCCCACGCGGACCTCCGGCAGATCTGTCAGGTCCACCATGGTCATGTCCATGCAGATGCGGCCCCGGATCGGCGCCGGCCCGTGGGCGGTTTGTACCGCCATGCGGTTGGAAAGCCCCCGGAACAGCCCGTCCGCATAGCCGATGGGCAGTACGCCGGTGCGGGCCTTCCCCGCGGTGCGGAAGGTACGCCCATAGCTGATGTCGGTCCCGGGATCGAATACCTTGATGGTGGAGACGCAGGACTTCAGGCTCATCACAGGCCTCAGGCCCAGCCGCCCGGCGTCGGCCCCCACTCCGTACAGGGCGATGCCGGGGCGCACCATGTCCAGATACATGTCCGGATACCGGGCCAGGGCGCCGCTGTTGGCGCAGTGGCGGATGGCAAAGGTCCGGCCCTTCGCCGCCAGGGCGCCGATCACAGCGGTAAAGACGGCAAACTGCTCCCGGGTGTAGGCTTCGCTGGCGTCATCATCCTCGTCGGAGACGGCGAAGTGGGTGAAAATGCCCTCCGCATTCAGATTCGGCAGGTCACAGGAGGCGCAGATCGCCGCCACGCCGCCGTCGAAATGGCTGCCCCGGACCAGGAATCCCAGGCGGGACATGCCTGTGTCCACCTTGATGTGGACCTTCAGCGTTCCCCCGCAGCGAACGGCGGCGGCGCTGTACTCCTCCGCCTTCGCCTGGGCGGAGACAGTCTGTGTAATATGATATTGGATGAGCTGGGGCACCATATCCGGCGGCGTGTGCCCCAGAATCAGGATCGGCGCCTGGATGCCGCCGTGGCGCAGCTCCCGGGCCTCATCCAGGCTGGAGACCGCCAGATAGTCGGCGCCCAGTGCCTCCAGTTTCCGGGAGACCTGGACCGCGCCGTGGCCGTAGGCGTCCGCTTTCACCACGCCCAGATATTTTGTCCGGGGGCCGATCAGCCGCCGCGCCTGTTGATAATTGTGGGCCAGGGCGTCCAGATCGATCTCCGCCCAGGTCCGCCGCAAAACCGTGTCTTCCATGGGGACAGCTCCCTTTCTTTCGCAATGGGTTCAGGATCCTTGATTATCTATTGTATCATAAAACGCGAAACTCGTAAACTCCGCCGTTAAAAATATTTCCCCGTCCACGGCGATCTCCCCCCGGAGCGGCGTGCCGTCGTCCTGCCGGAGCCAGACGGTGGAGACGATCTTGCCGTCCTGGGTCCCGCTTTGATCCACGGTCAGCCGCAGGCAGGGGACCTCGTTCCAGGTCTCCTCATTCTCCTCCAGCAGCCAGCCGTCCCGCAGGGCATTCATCAGCCGGGGCAGGCACGCCGCCGGACTGATCTCCTCCGGGCTGACGGTCCCGGCGTTCAGGCAGTCGCCCTCGTATTCCAGCCGCCAGGAGCCCTCGTCCAGCACGGCCTTCACGCCGGCGATGGTCTCCGGCGACAGCACCTCAATGGTGCTCTCTCCGCCGGGTATGTAATCGCAGCGCAGGTCTGCCTCCCACTCCAGGCCCTCCTGCTCGCAGACGACCGCCGCCTCCATGGCGCAGCCGGCCATGTCGTGATAGCGGTCCCGCAGGTCCGCCGTCTCCCCTTCCCCCGCGCCGCCGCAGCCGGACAGCAGCAGGCACAGGGCCATCATTGGTACGAACTTCTGCGCTTTCCGCATCGCCGCACCCCCAATTTTTAGATAAGAGATATCAGATAAAAGATAAGAGATAGCTGTTAGGAAAGCGATATCTCTTATCTTTTATCTCTTATCTCAATATCTCGAGAAATGCCGCAGGCATTTCTCGTATGGTGTCCTCCGGCGTCATGCCGTAGGCCGTCAGGCGGTCCGCCGCCAGGTCTCCGGCCCGTCCGTGGAGCCAGACCCCCGCCGCCGCTGCCTGGACCGCCCCGGCCCCCTGGGCCAGCAGGGACGCGATAACGCCCGTCAATACATCGCCGCTGCCGCCCTTGGCAAGGCCGGAGTTTCCGGTGGTGTTCACCAGGACGTTCCCGGCCGGTGCGGCCGTGACAGTCCGGTGGCCCTTCAGCACCAGTATGCATCCGTGAGCCATGGCAAAGTCCCGGGCCGCCCGCACCCGGTCCCCGTGGGACAGCTCCCCGCCGATGCGGGCGAATTCCCCGTCATGAGGGGTCAGGACGGTGACCCGGCCCCGTCGCCGGTCCAGAATATCTATATGCCCCGTCAGGGCATTTATGCCGTCGGCGTCCAGTACCACCGGCTTTTCCGTCCGCGTCAAAAGCTCGCAGACCAGCCGTGTCACCTGCTCCCCCCGGCCCAGGCCGGGGCCCAGGGCCAGCACATCGCAGCCGGACAGCTTCTCCTCGATATCATGTAAGGCTTTATAGCTTAACAGTCCTTGCTTCTCAGGCAGTGGAAACGGCATAGAGGAGACGCATTTCGCCGCCTCCACGGCCCAGATGCCCTCCGGCACGCCCAGGTATACCAGCCCGCAGCCGCTCCGCTCCGCCGCCGACGCCGTCAGATAGGGCGCGCCGGTACAGCCCACGGCGCCGCCGACGATCAGCAGCTTGCCGAAGTCCCCCTTGTGGCCGTCGGGTTTCCGCGCCGGCAGAGCTGCCTTCACAAAGTCCGCCTCCACCGTCTGCACCGGGCAGACAGTCCTTTGCCGCAGGTCGGCGGGGATGCCGATGTCCCGCACCTCCACCTCACCGGACAGCAGCGCGCCGTCTCCCACCGTCTGGCCCACCTTTTTCAGTGTAAAGGTCACCGTCCTGTCAGCCTTTGCGGCACAGCCAAGCACCCGGCCCGTGTCCGCCTCCACGCCGCTGGCGATATCGGCGGCCACCACTCTGCCCTGGCACCCGTTCATCAGGCGGACGGCGGCGGCAAAGACGGAATCCGGGGCGATTTCCCGGGAAAGGCCCACGCCGAACACGGCGTCGATCAGCACATGACAGCTCCGGGCCCAGGCTGCCTGGCCCGGATCGTCCGGATCAAACGTCTCCAGCTCCACGCCGCACTCGGAGAGGCGGGCCGTCTCCTCCAGGGCGTCAGGCGTCAGCTTTTCATACTGCCCGACCAAAAACGCCCGGATCTTTACCCCTGTCAGAAACAACAGCCGCGCGGCGGCGATGCCGTCCCCGCCGTTGTTGCCCGCGCCGCAGAATGCCGCCGCCCGGCACTTCCCGGGCCTGTCCGGCAGCAGATCCAGCGCCGCCTGGGCCACGCCCTCCGCCGCCCGCTCCATCAGGTCGATGGAGGGGATGTGCCGCTCCCCGATGGCCTGCCGGTCCAGTTCCTTCATCTGTGCCGCTGTTGCCAGCTTCATCATCCACGCCTCCCGTTTTGTTTTCCTTTATTATAAATGCGGCGCCTCTTCAATGCAATCCGATTTTCCTCCGCCGCCAAATGTGCTATAATGACCGCAAAACAGCATAATACAGGCTGTGCAACCGAAAGTTTACACGCTTTTCTTTAAACGCAACACAAAATCGCTGGTATTGCGCCGGGTGCTCCGGTACGATGTCCCCATCAAATCCAAGGAGGTTTCCCCTATGGCATTTTCTGAAAATCTGCAGTTCATCCGGGCCCAGGCAGGCGTCACCCAGGAACAGCTGGCGGAACAGCTGGAGGTCTCCCGGCAGTCCGTCAGCAAGTGGGAGTCCAATGCCAGCTTTCCCGAAATGGACACCCTGCTGCGCATCTGCGACCTGTATGACGTGGATCTGGACACCTTGCTGCGGGGCAGCGTGGAGGAGAGCCGGATCAGCGACACCGCCCGGTACGACGCGTTCATGAACCGCTTTTCCCTGCGGATGTCCCTGGCCATCGCCGCCATTATCGCGGGGATAGGCCTCATGGCCCTGCTGAACGCGGCGGGCGTTGCGGAGTATCTGTCCGCAGCGGCGTTTCTTCTGGTCGTTACTCTGTCGGTGGTGGTCATCGTGGCCAGCGGCATCCAGCACGAAAATTTCCGCAAGCAGCATCCGGTCATCGCGGACTTTTACCCTCAGACGGAAAAGGACGCATTCCACGCCAAATTCGTCTGGTACATCTCTGGGGGCGTAGGCGCCATCCTGTTTGATGTGGTGCTCTTTCTGCTGTTTGGATCTATGCTGCCGGAGCGGGAGCCGTATGAATCCCTGCTGGGCGGCGTGTTTTTGCTGATCATCGCCGGGGCGGTGTTCTCCTTTGTCTACGGCGGGATGCAGGAGGACAAATACAAGATCTGGAAGTACAACCGGGACAACAATCCCACCCCGGAGGCCAAAAAGAAGCTGGACCTCATCGGCGCCTCCTGCGCCGTCATCATGCTGCTGGCCACCGCTGTCTATGTGGGCCTTGGCCTGACCCGGGACACCTGGAGCACCGCCTGGTGGGTATTTGCCGTGGGCGGCATCCTCTGCGGCGCGGTCAGCGTGGCGCTGAATCCCTATAAAGGCGAAGATTGACGGGGTCCTTGCCGCCGGATCGCCCCTATCCGCCGGAATTTGGCGGATAGGGGCTTGCATTTCCTGTTTTTCTGTGTTATAAGTGATAGTTGATATCAGCGATGAACGGGAAAATAACGAGTTCGCGCCGCCAAGAGAGGACAGGCCACCGGCTGAAAGCCAGTCCGCGGCGTTTCGTTTGGTTCGCCCGGGAGCCGCCGCGGAGACACGGCCGGATGCCCACCGTTACAGGGGCTTCAAGTGCGCGCTTTGCAAAAGCGCGAATTTGGGTGGTACCGCGGAAGGATTGCCTTTCGTCCCAACTGATGGGACGGAGGGCCTTTTTATTTAGATAAAAGTTAAGAGATAAAAGATAAAAGTTTTGGTGTCCGGCGGAGCCGGACAGATGAAAATTCATTCCGTCTTCGGCGGAATCCCACAACTCTTATCTCTTATCTTTTATCTCTTATCTGTCTCGTCATCCACATCCAAGTAAAGGAGTCAACATCTATGAAAGAACAACTGGAAGCCATTCGCAAGAGTGCGCTGGAATCCATCGCCGGCACCCAGGCGGGGGCGGATCTGGAGGCCCTCCGGGTCAAGTACCTGGGCAAAAAGGGTGAATTGACTGCCGTTTTGAAGCAGATGGGCAGCCTGTCCGCCGAGCTGCGGCCAGTCATGGGCCAGATGGCCAACGAGGTCCGTGCCGCCGTGGAAAAGGCCATGGAGGAGCAGACCGCCATCCTGGCGGAAAAAGCGCTGGAGGCCAAGCTGGCCGCCGAGACCCTGGACGTGACCATCCCCGGCAGGCCTGCGGAGATCGGCCACAAGCACCCTATGTACACCGCCCTGGACGAGTTCAAGCAGATCTTCCTGAACATGGGCTTTGAGATCTTCGACGGCCCGGAGATCGAGCAGGAGGACTATAACTTCACCAAGCTGAACACCCCCGATGACCACCCTGCCCGGGAGTGGTCCGACACCTTCTATCTGACCGAGGATTCCCGCATCCTGCTGCGGACCCAGACCTCCCCCATGCAGATCCGCGCCATTGAGGAACACGGCGTGCCCATCCGCATGATCTCCCCCGGCCGGGTGTACCGCAAGGACGAGGTGGACGCCACCCACTCCCCCATGTTCCACCAGATCGAGGGCCTGGTGGTGGACAAGGGCATCACCATGGCGGATCTGAAGGGCACGCTGAACGCCGTCGTCCGGGAGATCTACGGCCCCAACACCCAGACCCGCTTCCGCCCCCACCACTTCCCCTTCACCGAGCCCAGCTGCGAAATGGACATCCAGTGCCACAAGTGCGGCGGCAAGGGCTGCCCCACCTGCAAGGGCGAGGGCTGGATCGAGGTCCTGGGCGCCGGCATGGTGCATCCCAAGGTGCTGCGCAACTGCGGCGTGGACCCCGACGAGTACTCCGGCTACGCCTTCGGCTTCGGCCTGGAGCGCCTTGCCATGGGCCAGTACAAGATCAGCGACCTGCGGCTGATCTTTGAAAATGACATCCGGTTCCTGGAACAGTTTTAAAGAGGGGACTTCGTCCCCCCTTTAGATTCCCCCCACCAGTGACATCGGTCACTGGTGAACGCCGCCCAAGGCGGCTGGGTCAAAGTATTTTTGTCAGGTACACGCCCTGACAAAAATGAATAAAATTTTTTTCGCCGCAAAGCGGCGAAATTCTGTGAAACCTCATTTCTTTAGGAGGATATATCATGAAACTTTCCCGTAAGTGGTTAAATGAATTTGTCGATATCGGCCCCGTCTCCGACCGGGAGTTTGCCGAGGCCATGACCCTCTCCGGCTCCAAGGTGGAGGTCACCGAGGTTTTGAACGAGTCCCTGAAAAATGTGGTGGCGGGCCGCATCGTGAAGATGGAGAAGCACCCCGACTCCGACCACATGTGGGTCTGCCAGCTGGATGTGGACGAGGCGGAGCCCACCCAGATCGTCACCGGCGCGTGGAACATCCACGAGGGCGACATGGTGCCTGTGGCCAGGCACAAGTCCCTGCTCCCCGGCGGCAAGAAGATCGAAAAGGGCAAGCTGCGGGGCGTGGTGTCCAACGGCATGCTGTGCTCTTTGAAGGAGCTGGGCCTCACCGCCGAGCACGACTACCCCTACGCCGTTATCACCCCCGCCGCGCTGCTGAACGACTACAAGCCCCTGGACAAGGAAAAGCCCTCCATCCCCGCCGACGTGCAGCCCGGCCATAAGATCTACGGCAAGGTGGTGGCCGCCCGGGTCACCGGCGTCTCTTCCGAGGACGGCCTTGTCTGGGCCTGCGCCCTGGACACCGGCAGCGGCATGGCCGCCGCCTCCACCGACTGCGCCAACATCCACGAGGGCGACATGGTGGCCTATGACACCGGCAAGAACCACATCTGCACCCTGGCCGACCTCCACGCCCAGCCCGCCGAGTTCCCCCACTGCATCGACGACGGCATCTGGGTGATGCACGAGGACTGCCAGCCCGGCGCCGACATCGCCGCGGTCATCGGCGCCGACGACCATGTGGTGGAGTTCGAGATCACCCCCAACCGCCCGGACTGCCTCAGCGTCATCGGCCTGGCCCGGGAGGCCAGCGCCACCTTCGGCAAGCCGCTGAAGCTCCATACCCCCGAGATCCGAGGCTGCGGCGGCTCCATCGCCGACCTGGTGGACATTGAGATTGAAGACCCGGAGCTGTGCCCCCGGTACACCGCCCGCCTGGTGAAGAATGTCAAGATCCAGCCCTCCCCCGCCTGGATGCGGGAGCGGCTGCGGAATTCCGGCGTCCGCCCCATCAACAACATCGTGGACATCACCAACTACGTGATGCTGGAATACGGCCAGCCCATGCACGCCTTCGACTTCTCCTGCGTGGACGGCGGAAGGATCGTCGTCCGCACCGCCCGGGAGGGGGAGACCATCCAGACCCTGGACGGCAACGAGCGGAAGCTGACTCCCAATATGCTGTGCATCTGCGACGAGGACAAGCCCGTGTGCGTGGCCGGCGTCATGGGCGGCGCCAACAGCGAGATCATCGGCGACACCGCCATGGTCCTCTTCGAGTCCGCCAACTTCAACGGCGCCTCCGTCCGCCGCACCGCCATGGCGCTGAACATGCGCACCGAGGCCTCCGCCCGGTATGAAAAGGGCCTGGACCCCATGAACACCATGAAGGCCGTGCAGCGGGCCTGTGAGCTGGTGGAGCTGCTGGGCGCCGGCGAGGTGGTGGACGGCGTCATGGACGTCATCGCCAAGGACGCCTGGCCCGTCACCGTCAAGCTGGAGCCGGAGAAGGTCAACGCCCTGCTGGGCACTGACGTGCCGGAGAGCGAGATGCGCCGCATCCTGCTGTCCCTGGGCTTTGAGCTGGACGGCGACGACATCCGCGTCCCCTCCTGGCGCGGCGATGTGGAGCACTACTCCGACATTGCCGAGGAGGTGGCCCGGTTCTACGGCTACAACAACATCCCCGACACCCTGTCCTCCGGCATGAACCAGCGCCGGGGCTACTCCCCCATCCAGAAAGTGGAGAACGCCGTGGGGGCCCTGTGCCGCGGCGCGGGCTACAACGAGATCATCACCTACTCCTTCATCAGCCCCTCCTATTATGATAAAATCGACCTGCCTGCCGACTCCCCCCTGCGGGACTCCCTGAAGATCCTGAATCCCCTGGGCGAGGACACCTCCATCATGCGCACCACCACCCTGCCCTCCATGCTGGAGATCCTGACCCGGAACTACAACTACCGCAACAAGTCCGCCAAGCTCTACGAGCTGGGCCGCACCTACTTCGCCAAAAACGACGGCTCCGGCATGGCCGACGAGCCCAAGATCCTGTCCCTGGGCGCCTACGGCCCTGACATGGACTTCTTCGCCCTGAAGGGCGCGGTGGAGACCGTGCTGAACGGCCTGCGCATCACCGGCGTGCGGTATGCGGCGGAGAAGGAGAATCCCTCCTACCATCCCGGCCGCTGCGCCAAGGTCTGGTGCGGCGACACGCTGCTGGGCGTGCTGGGGCAGATCCATCCCCATGTGGCCGCCAACTACGGCGTGGATGCTGAGCTGTACGCCGCCGAGCTGCGCTTTGACGCACTGTACGCCAATGCCGGCGGCAGGCCGGTGTACCACCCCCTGCCCAAGTTCCCCGCCGTCACCCGGGACATTGCCGTGGTCTGCGATGCCGCGGTCCCTGTGGCCGATCTGGAGGACTGCATCCGCCGGGGCGCCCGGGGCCTGCTGAAGGACGTGGCCCTGTTCGACATCTACACCGGCGCCGGCGTGCCGGAGGGCAAAAAGAGCGTGGCCTTCAACCTGACCCTCCGGGCCGACGACCGCAACCTCACCGCCGAGGAGGCCGACGCCGATATCAGGAGCATCCTGGAGCTCTTGAAGTCCGAGCTGAACGCCGTGCTGCGGTAAGATGGGGCCCCGCACAGCGGGGCGCGCGGCAGCGCGTACAAGTGTTTGCGCAGCAAACCTTGGCGGAGGCGGAATTCATTTCCGCCGAGCATTTCAATGCCTTGGGGGCCCCATTTGATGCATGCATCAAATGGGGAGCGCATCCTGGAGCTCTTGAAGTCCGAGCTGAACGCCGTCCTGCGCTGAAGGCGCCTGATCCAGGCATATCTGCCCCGGCTGAACAGGGATTTCGGCCGGGGCAGTAAAAATCTTTCGTAAAATTCCCAACGAAACGCTTTACAGTTTTCAAAAAAGCGAGTATACTATCTTCATGTTGCTATAAGACAGCTGACAGAGAAAGAAAGGTGGTGTCTGTATGGACGATTTTACCCGGAAATTCAGCATTGCGATGGAAAAGGACGCGGAGATCCACCAGATCCTCTCCACAGTCTATCAGGCATTGGAGGAAAAGGGCTATAACCCCATCAACCAGATTGTGGGCTATATCCTCTCCGAGGACCCCACCTATATCACCAACCACAACAACGCCCGCACCCTGATCCGCAAGATCGACCGGGATGAGCTGCTGCAGGTGCTGGTCCGCAAGTATCTGGGGCAGTGACTGTTTCCGTTTGTATCCATTTGTCATCGGTTTGTATCCGAAAAACCGTGGGAAATCCCACGGTTTTTTCTTGTGATTGCAGTCATTACAGGCCAATGGGAGATTTTCCCTCCCATTTGTTGGCGGGCAAATGTTGACAAACCGGAAAAAATCTGTTACAATTTGGTTACAATTTTTCAAAGGAGTGTTTCCATGGCAGAAAGCAAGACCGCAAAAGCCGAAGGTCTGATTTACAAGGGCCATCCTCTCCGCAGGGTAGACAATCTGATCTACTACGGAACGATGGCTGAAAAATATATCATCATGATGCAGGTCCTGGACAGCAAACAGGACCAGGATCTGAAAGTCGCCACCAAAGTATCCATTCAGCTCCAGCTCACCGACCCCAACCTGAGATCCAGGGACCGCGTGGTGAAGAAGAGCGAGAAGGACAGCCTGTACGCGGCCATGGACATCGCCGCCATCTGGCTGGACCGGGCGCTGGCGGGCAAGGAGAAATAAGCCCCCTTCCCTGAACAAAAGATCAAACGAAAGGAAGTACACCCATGACACACTTCGCAGGAAAGGCAGTAAAGGGCTTGGTTCTCTCTGTTGCCGCCGTTTTGCTGCTGACCGCCTCCGCCCTGGCCGCCGAAGAAGATCTGGCTGTTGCCGTGGGCGCGACCACCGGTTCCTCCCTGAGAATGCGCGCGGAAGCCTCCACTTCCTCCTCCATTGTCACCACTTTGGATAAAAACGTGGCTGTCGCCGTTCTGGATGATTCCATCAACGGCTGGTACGAGATCAGCTTCAACGGCAACAGCGGCTTCGTCTCCGCCGATTACCTGCTCATCGATCAGGACAACATTTTTGAATCCTATGGCCGGGTGAACGGCGACGGCGTCAATGTCCGTGACCAGGCCTCCACTGACGGCGAGGTTCTGGCCACCGTGGACAACGGCGCCATCGTCACAGTCAACGCGCTGGAGGACGGCTGGTATGCCGTCACCTGCCAGTACGGAACGGAAGGCTATATCCGCAGCGATTTTGTGGATCTGACCACCTCCAGTTCCTCTTCCAGCGGCATCGTGGACTATGCCAAGCAGTTCCTGGGCACCCGCTATTCCTATGGCGGCTCCTCTCCCAGCGGCTTTGACTGCTCCGGCTTTACCATGTACATCTACAAGCAGCTGGGCTATTCCCTGCCCCACACCGCCACCGGTCAGTGGCAGAGCGGCATCGGCACCAAGGTCTACAGCATCAGCGAGCTGCAGCTCGGCGACCTGGTGTTCTTCAACGATCCCAGCCGCAACGCCGGAAAGGCCTGCTCCCACGCCGGCATCTATATCGGCAACGGCCAGCACATCCACGCCTCTTCTTCCAGCAGCGGCGGTGTGATCATCAGCAGCTTGACCAGCGGATACTACAATACATACTTCGTGGGCGGCATCCACGTGTAACTTCCACATACCAGACGACCGCGGCACAGCTGTGCCGCGGTTTTTTCTGTGCCGCGCGGGCAGCCGCCAAACGGCTTTTCCGCCTATTGCCATTTCAGTCACTTCCTGCTATAATCAACATTCGCATGAGAAATACGGAAAAAGGATGGAAACCATGGAACTTGAAAGCATGTATGAACAGCTGGGCGTCAGCCGGGCTGTATATGGATTTGGCGAGGCGGTGCTGCGGGATCTGCGGTCCCGGTTCGATGACATCGACCAAACAGCGGAGTATAACCAGGGCAAGGTCCTCGCCGCCATGCAGAAAAACCGGGTGAACGCCACCCATTTCGCCGCTACCACCGGCTACGGTTATGACGACGAGGGCCGGGACAATCTGGAGCGGGTCTACGCCGACGTGTTCCACACCGAGGCCGCCCTGGTCCGGCCCCAGATCACCTGCGGCACCCACGCGTTGACAGTGGCCCTCTCCGCCAACCTGCTGCCGGGGGATGAGCTGCTCTCCCCTGTGGGCGCGCCCTACGACACCCTGGAGGAGGTCATCGGCATCCGGGAGAGCAAGTGCTCTTTGAAGGAGTACGGCGTGACCTACCGGCAGGCCGACCTGAAGAGCGACGGCAGCTTTGACTACGACGCCATCCGCACCGCCATCAACAGCCGCACCAAGCTCATCACCATCCAGCGCTCCAAGGGCTACGCCACCCGGCCCAGCTTCTCCGTGGCGCAGATCGGCGAACTGATCGCCTTCTGCAAGTCTGTAAAGCCGGATGTCAAGGTCATGGTGGACAACTGCTACGGTGAATTTGTGGAAACGCTGGAGCCCTCCGACCTGGGAGCCGACATGGTGGTGGGCAGCCTCATCAAAAACCCCGGCGGCGGACTGGCCCCCATCGGCGGCTATATCTGCGGCACGAAGGAGTGCGTGGAGCGCTGCGCCTACCGGCTCTCCGCCCCCGGCCTTGGCCAGGAGGTCGGCGCCAACCTGGGGCTGATGCCCGCCTTTTACCAGGGGCTGTTCCTCTCCCCCACTGTGGTGGCGGGGGCGCTGAAGGGCGCCATTTTCGCCGCCAACATCTATGAGAAGCTGGGCTTTCCCTGTGTGCCCAGCGCCTCGGAGGACCGCCACGACATCATCCAGGCGGTGACCCTGGGCAGCCGGGAGGCCATGGTGGCCTTCTGCAAGGGCATCCAGGCCGCCGCCCCGGTGGACAGCTATGTCACCCCGGAGCCCTGGGCCATGCCGGGCTACGACTCCGACGTCATCATGGCGGCAGGCGCCTTCATCCAGGGCAGCAGCATCGAGCTGTCCGCCGACGGCCCCATCCGGGAGCCCTACGCCGTCTATTTTCAGGGCGGCCTGACCTGGTATCACGCCAAGCTGGGCATCCTGATGAGCCTGCAGAAGCTGGTGGAGGCGGGCCTTGCGCAGCTGCCGGAATAAAGACGAAAAACCTCCCCGTGCCGCCGGCACGGGGAGGTTTGATATCAGATCCTCTCAGCCGTTCTCCTGGATGCGCCGGTCCAGCCGCGCCAGGAAGAACGCCAGCAGAAAGCCGCCGACGCAGCACAGCGCCGAGCAGACCGCCTCCCCCACGCCGGAGTACGCGGTGGGGATGATGACCAGGGTGGACGCCAGCACAATGCCAAGGATCCCATGGAAGGCCACGGCGTAGAACCGCCGGAAAAACCATGTCACCAGCCGCGCCAGGAGGAAGATGGTCAGCAGCATCCCCGGCAGCGACGCGGACAGCACCAGCAGGTCCAGGTCTGCAAGCCCCTCCAGCATGGGCTGGTACAGGTCCAGCGCCATCATGACGGAGGAGGACGTCATCCCCGGGATCACAATGCCCATGCCCCACAGCACGCCACAGAAGTTATACCACCAGAAGCTGGGCTCCACGGAGACGCAGACGATGCGGCTGACATAAAACAGCCCCGCGAACATCAGGGAGGCGCACACCAGCAGGCTCACCCAGGAACAGGCCGAACGCCCCTCTTTCCCCGCCTCCCGGAACAGGGAGGGCACCGTGCCCACGATCAGGCCGATAAACAGCCAGGTGGTCACCGTGTCGGAGATGTTGATGGCCGCCGCGATGCCCTTGGCAAAGCCCAGAAAGCCCGCGCACCAGCCCAGGGCAATGGGCGGTATCCACCTCCAGTATTTTGAAAACGCCCTTTTGGGGTGTGTCAGAAATTCCATAAAGGGCCGGTAGATGTCGAACACCACCGCCAGCACGCCGCCGGAAACGCCGGGCAGAATGGCGCCCGCGCCGATCAGCGCGCCGCACAGCAGATCCCGGAACCACCGTATCATTCCATTCTGATCCCGCGGCCCTGACATTGGCAGTTCTCCTCTCTCTTTTTATCTTCGGATACCCTCAGTGGACAAAGGGCAATACGCCTGCCAGCGGCCAAAATCAACGCTGGCGGCGTCATCGTCCTTGGCGGGCGTCA
>ENA-UOJC01001474-UOJC01001474.1-human-gut-metagenome-genome-assembly--contig:-C104-NODE-1474-length-31631-cov-9.641278_pt1 | contig 31631 bp, 29 predicted proteins | sample MGYA00242339_ERZ723886 | MGnify/ENA metagenome assembly ERZ723886 | reverse complement strand
TCGAGGAAACGCTGACCTACTGCGATTTTCCCAGCGAGCACTGGACGCGCATCCGCACCAACAACGTGATCGAGCGGCTGAACCGTGAGATCCGCCGCCGCACCCGCGTGGTGGGGACATTCCCTGACGGAAATTCTGCCCTGATGCTGGTCTGCGCCCGGCTGCGCCATGTGGCGGGCGCCCAGTGGGGCAACAAGAAATACATGAACATGAAGCACTTGGAGGCGGCTCTGAATGACGCCTCTATTGCCGGCTGATTTCACTCAGCCGGAGCCTGCAAATAAATTTGCGCATAATTCTTGACGGAATCCGGAGGTCTACTGCTTGAAGCTTTTAATTCTCACCAGCATAGCTGGTGGTTGTTTGTTGCTTAAGCGTCAAACGAGGCCTGGCGTTAATCAACGCCAGGCCTCGTAAAGTTCTTAATTTCCGTTCTGCTCTGTCCCTCTGGGAACTTGAGCTCCTTAACTGTTGCACTTAATTTGACAATTCACGAGGAGAAAAACTATACACATCAATCTCGCGTGAGAAGGGAAACTCTGCTGCAGCTATAAATACTGATATGTAATGACTAATGTCAAGAGGCAAAATATCTGCAACAGGGACAACGATTTGATGCTGAAAGGCATTCTGAAAGAGCTTCGGTATCAGTCTTCGGCATTGGCCACTCTGATATACGTGGATTGGCTACCGACAGGGCAATGGTCCGCCGTGAGCGCTACCGTCTAAGAGCGTGGATCAAAATTATGCCAACATAGTATTTTCGTAGATCGCTCGAACCGTAAATGTCCGAAGCTCCTTCGGGATGCCTTCCGGCATAAGCGTTCGGCTGCTATGCAGCCCTTGGTTATCCGTCATCACAGCGGGATGTCAGGGTCAAAGCCGCAGCCGCGTCAGCGGTGCGAAGCAGCCTTGACGTTGGCAGCACGTTGTGATTCTTCAAGCGTAATGCTCCGTCATCATGCCCCAGATAAAGCAGGCAAGTTCTCTGGCGATCGCCGTTTTTGCAACATTGGATTTCTTTCCGTTTTTCAAGGTCAGCCGATAGTATTTTCGTCGTAGTCTCTCGTTGGCTTTGTCTGCATATTCAATGACAGCCGGAGCATTTCCTTCCTGGCGTGCTTTCAACGCACTCGATTTATAACCGGTTTTTCCACGTGCAGAGCTTTGTGCGGCTTCTACCAGCAGCATCCGCACATGCCGGTTCCCGGTCTTGGTGATGCCGAGCCGGTTTTGATTGCCGCCACTGGAATCTTCCCCCGGTGTAAGGCCGAGAAAAGCTGCGTAATGACAAGCATCCGGAAAGCGGCGGAAATCCCCGGTTTCTGTGACCACGGAAAGTGCTGTCTGCGTTTTGATACCGAGAAAACAGGTCAACTTGTGGACGTTTTCCCTGTATTCCTCCTCAGACGCAAGTTCCTCAATTCGTTGCTCAATCCGTTCAAGTTTTGCCGTCAGATAGTCGTAGGTCAGCAGGTATTCTTCCAGAAGCTCCTGATACAACCCCTCAATATGCAAGGTACGGAGCCAGCTGAGATGCGTCTGCGTCCAGTGGTTTTGGATTCCGTTATAGTGACACCCATGCCGCAGACAGAAGGACAATATCTGCTGTTTGATCTTTTTCAGGGCCAGACGGTGGTCATCCCGCATCCGAATGAATTCCTTGACCTGCTCATCCTTCTGTGTGGGAATATGCACCGGGCTGTAATCATGGTGCGCAAGGCATCTGGCGATCATGGCTGCATCACGTCTGTCTGTTTTGATTCTCTTTTTCCCGCCTGGCACAGGCATACTTGTCGGCGCAAGAATCACGCACTTCACATTGTGTGCCGTTAATTCATGGTACAGCGTAAAGCCGAGGCACCCTGCCTCATAACCGCATATGAACAGCGCATCGTCCCCATAATGGAAACGCATAGCCTCCAGATAGTTGAGGACCTTACTGTAATGGGCATTGATTTTTTGAGGATACTCAGCCTGTTCTTTCTCATTTGTGTAACAACAAAGAGAAAAACTTTCCTTGTGAACATCCATTCCGACGTAAACTGTGCTATAATTCATTTGATGACCTCCAATTTGTATGTGGTAATCCCTGTTCTTGTGGTGACGTTCTTACCCACATTATACAGGTAAATCCGCGTCTCTACAAATCGGAGGTCATTACATATTGTCTAATGAATATAAACTAAGTGGAATACGAATATTTGATGGCTAACACAGCATACGCGCAATATATTCACAATTAAGTTATATATTTCCATGTCATATGTCTTTTTATTATTTTGTTTAAGATACTTTGTTATATCCCAGCAAAATCAAGAGGTTGTATTCCTTCTTTGTTACCTGGGCAACCATAAGCTTATTATCCGCTAAACCTCTGCTTAACTTTATGTACGTTTTTTCTAGTACGATTAATTCCTCTTTTATTGCTAGTTTTATGTTGAACGGAAGCTCTGCGACAGCGACATTTAATTTATCGTTAAGAAACTCATCGCATATTCTTTCGTACTCCCATAAAAGCAATGCTAATTCGTCACAGCTACAAATTTTTTTCATTGCTTTATTAGCAGACAGACGCAGAGCTTCTCTGGACTCGTCAGATTCAAACATTTCTATTGTTTGACGATCGTTTTCTTTGAGTGAGTTTATACTCCATACTTTCAATTCTGAATAGAAACGATCATAGATTTCCAGTAGTGAGTGCCGACGAAATAGATATTCAACGGTTATTTTATATCTTTTATTGTGGAGAGTAATCAGCAAAATAAGGAGATCGAAATCATTGAATCTCCTACTCACTTCGGTTTGGAAAGTGTAATTATGGATAAACAGAGAAGGATAATTTTTTGTTAATTGTCTACCCATTGGTGAAAAAGCGTTTTTTTCGCTCTTGGTCATTCGCATATTAAACTCATCAAAATACAAAGATTCACGAGGGACTTTGTTTGTTTCAATACTTCCCGCATATAAACAAAACTTGTGTAGTTGAAGAACATCTATTCCAATAGAAATGCAGTATCTTATAAGATCAACCGTATCTAAAAAGTCAGAAACAGTTTCATTTGGGAAACAGTAGATAAATGATACGGTTACATGCATTCCAATTTGCTTTAATTTCTCTAAAACTTTTTTTACTCTTGGAATATTAAGGCGTTTATTAAGTTCCTTTTGCATACGCTGAGAGCCAGATTCAATTCCCAGATAGATTCTTGTACACCCCGAATTCCTTAAACAATAAATTAGTTCTTCATCCAAAATATCTGCACGTGATGAACAAGTCCATTCATATGGCTTCTCATTAATCGCGTCACAAAATTCCATGATATAATTTCTGTTCGCTGTGAAGTGGTCGTGTACAATGGAAAAAATGTGAGCTCCGTATAGCTTATGGAACAAATCCATTTCATTAATTAGAACATCTACTGGTTTGACACGGTGTTTTGCACCCCAAAATTTACTGGTAGAACAAAAAGTACAGCGGAAGGGACAACCTCTACCTCCTTCAATGCTTAATGATTGATCAGGGTCGACATTGTACTTTCCACAAAAATCAAACACGGTATATTTTCCTAATTCTGAAGCAGGCAGAAGAGAGGGACAAGGTGTTCTTATTATCTCTCCAAGTTCATTCCTAAAAGCAATACCAGCAATATTATGCAAAGAGGTCGTGCTGTGCTTATTAATAATCGAAGCCGTTAGCGGAAGTATAGTTTTTTCGCCTTCACCAATACAAATAACATCTATGTAATGGAAGTTTGTTAAGATTTCCGCTGGCAACTCAGAGGCATGGGGACCACCAAGGATAATTACAGGAGGGTTTGTTTGCTTTTCTTTTATCAACTTCGATAATTCAAGTGTAATATCAAACGAATTGCAAATTGTATAAAAACCAACAATCTTTGAGTTGTAGCTACAAATGTAATCCGCCATTCTCCGTATGTTGTCTTCAATGTTATTACTGTATTTGAAAGTTCCTTCTTTGTTAAGTAAATCAAAGTTAACCCAAGAGGTTTCGAACTTCTTTTGAACAATATTGTGTAAAATTAGTTGCCCTAGTTGAGGCGAGGGTGATAGTTCAAAGGTTATAGGATTAATGAATAAAAAGTCCATATTCACTCCTTCCTTTCACAACCTTTTTCTTAAAAATGGGATAAATCTATAAAAGTTTTCGGAAGAAAAAAGCTTCATACACAGCTCACAGGAAGATATGACCTTTTGAGGAATGTCTAGGTGCAAATCTTCCCTTGCAATCTCTATAAAATAGTCAAACCCACGGTTCCGTAGCAACTTGAGGAAGACATTTTCTTTTAAGTTTTTGTAAATCTGCTCTACTCCTACGTCAAAAACATTCCCAATTGATAACTCCGTTTCGTTAATTGCCGGAACACAACAAGGCCAGGCATCTCCATTTACATCAATCGAAAAAGTTGATGATTTTCTGCAAAAGCGATTTTGCGACAAAGTGTTTCTTATATAACAATCATCACTAATCTTTTCTTTTGCTCGACCAACCGGATAACAACTATACGCAGAAAATGCAATGTCAATAATATCGGGCCATAGTTTGTTAATGATATCCCCGGGCTTGGTGTCGTTCAACACTGCAGCCTGAACTTTTGTACTTAGCCCAAGTGCTTTTGCCGCTTGCAAGGTGTTAAGAAGGTTGTTTTTGTCAACAAACTTCTGATGAAACTCATCATAGCTTATCCCAAGACCAATAAGTCCAGCAACCTTAAGGCTCTTTAGTTTCTCATATGCAATATCGTAGGATGTTGCCCATTGGCAGTTTGTGGTAACTGTTGCTCCCCGCCCTGTTTCTTGAACAAGAGAAACATATTCAAGAAGATTATCATAAATCAGGAACGGTTCACCACCCGAGAAACCTATTTGGGTTATCTCGGGAATGTTTTTGCTATCTTTGATGCACGAAAAAACGAAACTGCTGGGAAGAACTTTTGTTTCTGCTGGTGAACAGGAAAAACAGCAATGATCGCAAACTGCATTGCATTTATTTGTAAGGATTAACCCGAGAGAATCATACCTCATTCAATAATCTCCTATTAATCAATATAATAGCACAGAATATATCCCCACTAAATTATAACATCATTTTCTATTTTTGTCAATTTTTCGAATGATATTATTTCCACCATATTTTTTCTAGTGAATTCCCAAAGTAACTTCCACAGTGGAAGTTATTCTGGGAAACGGGATCAAAGTAAAGGAGCCAGGCAATGAACTACCCTGAAAAAAGTACAAGCATCTGACAGTGGAGGATCGCATTGAGATTACGGAATGTCTTTACAAGAGTATAAGCTTCAAACCGATCGCCAGAAGGATCGGCAAAGATCCATCCACAGTTTTCAAAGAGGTAAAGCTGCATGTGAGAACATACAATAACGGCCTTACCGGGATAAAAGAGATATGTCCCTTTTGCTCAAAGCACCGTTCGTTTGCATCGGCTGTGAGAAGCAGAGCCGCAGCAGTTGCGTTTTCCCGAGAAGGAAGTATAAGCAAGGACGGCACAGCAGGAGTACGAGAACGTGTTGAAGGAATCACGCGAGGGGATACCGCTCAACAAAGAAGAGTTTTGCCGAAACGAGAAGATCATCTCGAATGCGGTAAAGGGCGGACAGCATATCTACCATGCTATTGTCAGCAACGATCTTCCGGTTTCAAAGTCCTCGGTTTACCGGCATATCCGCAAGGGCTACTACACGATCTCTGCAAAAGATCTCCCCGCACGGTGAAGTTCAAGCAAAGAGCAAAAAGAGCGACCGAATATGTCCCCAAAGGCATCCGCGTTGGCTGAAGCTACACAGATTTCTGCCTTTTATGGAGGAACACCCATGGCTGGCTGTACCGAAATAGACACCTTGATCGGTTCCATAGGAGGAAAGATCATCATGACCTTTCAGTTCGTTAACGTCGACTTTATGTTTGAAATCTCCTTGGACGATAAGACTGCTGCCGAGACCGGAGCGATGATCACCGATCTAAAAGAACGGCTGAAAGCAAAAGGCTTTTGCTTTGGCGAGATATTCCCGGTTTTACTGACGGATAACGGCGGAGAGTTCAGCAATGTTTTGCCTTTGAAAACGACTCCTCCGGGAAACAGGGGACTTCCGTATTCTTTTGCGATCCGAATTCTCCGTACCAGAAGCCATACGTTGAGAACAACCATACGCTGTTTCGGGATATAGTGCCGACGGGATCATCCTTTGACAGCTTCACACAGGGGACTATTGATCTGATATTCTCCCACGTGAACGCCGTCAAGCGGCGCCAGTTTCAAGGCAAAAGTGCGTATGATATGTTCTCGTTCGTTTATTCAAGAGAGTTGGCTGAGGCTTTTGGATATCCTTTGTCGATCCCAGAGACGTGATCCAAAGCCTCAAACTCTTGAAACAAAGTCTCATACTAACTTCCACAGAAGGTTGAACTTAGTCTGGGAAATCCGTCTCCCAGGCTTGTTCAGTGCACCTTTTTGCGGATCTCATTCGCTCTTTACCATTTTTCACCGTTCATTAAGGCTTCGCCTCCGCATTTCTCAGACAAACTTCTGCTTATTTCCCATACTAATTTCCACCACCCTATCCACTGTGGAAGTTACTTTGGGAATTCACGCATAATATTCCTACTCACAAAAAATGAGAAAATAAAAAATGCCCCTTGACAAAGTGAAAAGTTCACAGTACGATATTTATGGGAATTATTAACTTGCAAGAAAGGAGGTTGCGCATGAGTAACACATTAGCAACTTTAGCGCCAGTAAGCGCAGAACAGGTGATTGCAGACTATTTCTCTTCTAACGCACCAAGTTTTAAGAGTAAATCAGAACTGTTCGATGCGTTAGGCCATCTGCTCAAAGGTTTGAGCCTTGAGCAACTTGAGGTTCACTTGATGAATTATCTTAATTCCTCTTCAGACATTATTGATTTGCGTGATGTTTCTGATTTGGAAGCCAATGCAGCCAACACGTACACTACCGAAACCAAGTATCAAGTTATTTCCTAAATACTCACTGCAAGTTCGATATAAGGGACTGTTCCTTTCAGAACGACGGAAATGCTGTTGCAATGATTGTAGCAGCATTTTTTGTGTACTATTGCTCTGTTTTCCTAGCTAACAGCTGTCAGCAAGATCCAAGCGATGGAGACACAAACCGGCGTAGTAACCGCATTTGGAGTAGGCCACATCAACGGATATGGCAAAGGCTTCATCTTCAATCATTTGCAAAGAATCGAATTGCCGTGTTTCATCCAATGTGATCTTGCCTTTTTCATTCCCGTCATCGCCGATCACGATGATAGCTGCACGGCATTGAAGAATGTATCCGCCGTTGATGCGGTATATCTGCTTAAAAGTAAATCCGTTTTGGGTATATCGCTCGGCAAGCTGCAATGTGGAAATATATGTATCATTGCTGTCAAACGTAATGATCTCAAAATCGCCTTTCGGCGGATCGTTCAGTGTAAAGTTGTCCTCAAAATCATAATATGCAATCGGATAGGAGCCGCACAGAAGCGAGTAATTGTCGCTATCCTGTTCATAAATCGTATTTTGTCAACCTCCACTACGTCCAGAAATACAGCTATTCTGAATTGATTCTGATCAACAGTGATCGAGTTCCAATCGCCCCCCGCAAGCAGTCTGCATTTCATAAATTCTGGTTTGAGTATCTGCGGAGGCGCTGAGTATGCTGAATCCACTGACTTCTGTTGTTGTATACCTGACAGAGATGTTGATCTCGTACATTTTTCTCTCCAACGTTTCAGAAAAGCGTTTTCCTTCTGGACGCTGCTTGGTTATTGGCGCAGCAGTATTTGGCGCAGCCTGTGCTGGGAATCTTCTTCTGGATAATAACATTGTTGTCAATACTGTTACAACGATTTTGGCCAACAGTTCTTTTGCTATACTTTGCTTTGAGATCCGCTGGATTATTGCCGTATTCTATTCGCTCATTCTGTGTGCAGTCAACGCTGTTTGGGAATTTGCTGCAATTTCTCTAGTGAGCGCAATAACAAAAAGTCACTTTTTTGACTATAATAGCGACTTCGCCCTCTTTATCCTAGAATGCCCGCTTTCCAAAACACTGTACTTCTTCACTGTTTTGATTTTTTCAAGGCTTGTAAAGTCTACTGTGCAGCGAAAGCGGCTTCCGCTGGCGCTATTTCTTTATCCTGCTGCTGTTACAGTTTGTCTTGTCCTGTTCTGGATCGTCTGTGCACACGCCGGAATCACAGCTGACGGTCAAAAGTATCTTGCTGCGGCAAGCATGATTCTTCTTTGTTCCACTGTACTTCTTTTCGTAACCTATCAGCATCAAATGGAGCAGGAAAATGAGGCAATGCAGATGCGAAGTGAGTTCGCGCGTTTACAAACGGAAAAAGCCTATTATGATATTCTGGAGCAACAAAATCAGCAACTTATGCTCTACGCGCATGATGCTAAAAACCATTTGGCTGCAATCGGAAGTCTGAGTGACGACTCCAGAATCGGTGACTATCTTTCCAAACTATCTGCACAGTTGTCCGATTATACACGCAACTGCCATAGCGGAAATAAAATGTTGGATGTAATGATTCACAAGTTTGCCGTAGATTGCTCCATGCGTAATATACATTTCGAGTATGATGTAAAGCTTTGTAATTTGAACGAAGTCGAAGATATCGACTTGGTCGCTATTCTGGGCAATCTGATTGACAATGCAGTTTCTGCTGCAGAAAAATCCCGTGAAAAGCGAGTTTCCCTTGCTACTGCAAGGAGAAACGCATATAGCGTTATCGTAATAAGCAATAGCTGCGACGTTCGGCCGAAGACAAGCGGAACTCACCTGGTTACATCCAAGGAAAATAAGAGCGCACATGGTTTTGGATTAAAAAGTGTGCGAAAAACGCTGCGAAAGTATAATGGTGATTATGAGTGGACGTATGATGCAAATCGTTGTATGTTCGTTGTAACAGCAATGATTGGCAGTCATTTATGACAAGCCAAACTCCACATCCACAGAAGCTATGAAATATATTAGTTGTTTCAAGCCTGTCGCAAAGGAATTATTTCCTTGTAAATTATATCCTATGTAAACAGCAAGACGTAAACTCAGCATTTGAGTTTACGTCTTGCTGTTTGCCCGTACCGACTGTTGCCCCCATGACACATTGTGTACCTATGGGGTGAAACAGTTGAAACTTCTGGGTTTTTCGCGTAGATATCTTTTTTGGTTCTACTAGATGGAGCAGGATACGGGAGTCGAACCCGCCTCCGCGGCTTGGGAAGCCGCTGTACTACCGATGTACGAATCCTGCATTGACTACTGCGCTATTCTATCATTCCTCGGGGAAAAAAGCAACCGTTTTCTGACGGAATTTGAAGGCTGCGGCAGGCACGGGAGAAAAACTTCTCCGCGTTAAATGAAAAAATCCGCCGTGAGGATTCTCTTTCCGGCGGATGTGTGTTATACTAAATACGGAATATCTGCAAATCTTCAGAAATGGAGCGATTTTGATATGAAATATATTCTCAAGGGCGGAACGGTCGTTGGCAGCAGCGTCTCGCAGCGTGCGGATCTCCTGATCGACGGGGAAAAGATTGCGGCGGTCGGAGAGAATCTATGCGTGGAGGGTGCACAGGTCGTGGACGTGACGGGCAAGCTCCTGTTCCCCGGCTTCATCGATGCGCACACGCATTTTGATCTCGACGTCTGCAATACCACAACGGCGGACGATTTTACCTCCGGCACCCGCAGCGCGATCTGCGGCGGTACGACGATGGTCATTGACTTTGCGTGTCCCAACAAGGGCGAGACGCTCGGCTACGGGCTGTCGCTGTGGCATAAGAAGGCGGACGGGAAATCCTCTTGTGACTATGGCTTCCATATGACCATCGACGACTGGAACGAGGGCATCCGCGCGGAAATTCCGCAGATGTTCGAGGCCGGTATCCCGTCGTTCAAAATGTACATGACGTATCCGGCAATGATGATCGGAGATCAGGATCTGTTTTCCGCGCTGCTGGAGCTGAAAAAATACGGCGGCATTGCGGGTGTCCACTGCGAAAACGCGGGCGTGATCGACGCGCTGATCGCGCAGCACAAGAAGGACGGAAAGCTCGCGCCGGCGTCGCATCCCGAATGCCGCCCGAATCCGCTCGAGGCGGAGGCGGTGGCGCATCTGCTGCGCATTGCCGAGGTCGCGGATGTGCCGGTCGTGATCGTGCATCTGAGCACGAAGGAGGCGTTGGCCGAGGTCATGACTGCGCGCGCCAGAGGGCAGAAGGTCTATGTGGAGACGTGTCCGCACTATCTGCTGCTCGACGACTCGCTCTACCGGCAGCCGGAGTTTATCGATTCCGCACAGTACATCTGCGCGCCGCCGCTCCGGACGAAGGCGGATCAGGAGCTTTTGTGGAGGGCGCTTGCAAACGGCACGATCCAGACGGTCTCGACCGACCATTGCAGCTTTACGCTCCGCCAGAAGGAGGCCGGACGGGACGATTTCACGAAGATCCCCGGCGGCCTGCCCGGTGTGGAGGCGCGCGGCGTGCTGCTGTACTCCGCAGGCGTTGCGGAGGGGCGCATCACGAAGGAGCAGATGTGCGCGCTGCTGGCCGAGAATCCGGCGAAGCTCTACGGAGCCTATCCGCGCAAGGGCGTGCTTCAGGCGGGCAGCGACGCCGATATCGTGGTCTACGATCCGGAGGCGGATATGACGATCACAGCGGAAAATCAGCACTCCGCCGCAGGCTATACGCCGTTTGAGGGCTTCCGGACGCACGGCTCCATTGCGCAGGTCTGGCTGCGCGGTCAGTTGGCCGTCGAGCATGGCGAGCTTCGTATCGGCGCGGTCGGAGAATACATTCCGCGCCATCCGGGAGCGCTGTAAGGAAACGGCGCAATCGGCCGTATGCCGGACGGGATGCGGCCTGAAATGGAAAACACTCTCCGCTGGAAGGAGCTTTTATGATCAACGTTGAACTTTCGAATATCTGGAGCTGCGTGTCGCTGCCGGACCTGCTGAGCCGGGAAAAGGAGCTTTTCGACGCGCATCTGCATCTGCGGAGCAACAAGCCGGGTTTCCCGCAGTATCTCGGCTGGCTCGGCCAGCCGGATTCGCTGACGGCGCGGTCGCTCCATGCCATCCGGTCGGCGGCGGACGCGATCCGCGCGAACGCCGATACGCTGGTGGTGCTCGGCTCGTGCAGCGCCATACAGGCGGCGAAGGCCGGACTGAGCCTGCTGCTTGGGCCGACGCGGCTGCGGCAGGGGAGACCGCAGATCCTTTTTGCCGGGGACAGCTTTTCCGGGCGCGAGTGGCTCGATCTGTGCGAGCGGCTGGAGGGAAAGAGCTTCTGCCTGCTGCTGGTCTCGCCGATGGGCGCGGAGATGGAAACGGCGGTCGCCTCGCGCGCGGTGCGCTGGGTGATGGAGCGGCGGTACGGCGCGGAGACGAAGGGACGCATCTATGTGTCCGCGCTGCCGGATACGCCGATGGCGGTGATGGCAAAGGAGGAGGGACATGTGTTCCTGCCGATGCCTACGCAGCCGGGCGGCGCCTACAGTGCGCTCACGGCGGCGACGCTCCTTCCGCTGGCAGCGGCGGGCATAGACCCGCTGGAGGTGCTTGAGGGCGCGGCGGAGGCCTACAGCCAGTACGATCTGCGCGCGTTTGAAAATCCGGTGTGGATGTACGCCGGGGCGCGGTACGCGCTCTATGGCAAGGGACGCGCCACAGAGCTGCTCGGGACGTTCGACCCGGCGTTTACGGCGTTCGGAAAATGGTGGGCGCAGTGGGTCTGCCGCCACACATGCCAAGACGGCGTGGGCGTGCTGCCGGTCCCGATGGAGCTGACCGGCGGCCTTGACGCGCTCGATCTCATGATCGCCTCCGGGCGGTATCCGCTGTTTGAAACGCTGCTGCGCTTTGCACCGCTCAGCACACAGAAGATCAATGTGGAGATGGACTGGAAGGACTACGACGGGCTGGACTATCTTGCGGGGCGGAGCGTCGGCGAGGTGGAGCAGGCGGCCTATCAGGCCATGCTTGATACGCACGCGGCGGGCGACGTGCCGGTGATCGTGCTGGAGGGTGAGACAATGACTCCGGCGGCGCTTGGAGAGCTGTTCTATTTCTTCGAGCTGGCAAACGCGATCTTTGCGTGCGCCTGCGGGATCGACCCCTTCGATCTGCCCAAGGTGCTGCCCTCCCGGCAGGCTGCGGCGGCGATTTTGGGGAAACCGGAGGAAAATGCATAAACTTTGCGGGATATGCTCTTGTGTATTCGGAAAAAGAATGCTATAATGAACGAGAATATACGGTTGGACCAGGAAAAGGAGGAATGCTCTATGGTTCACATCATCATGGGACCGGAAGGTTCCGGCAAAACCAAAATGCTCATTGACGCCATCCATCAGGCTCTGAAGGAAGAAAGCGGCAGCATGGTCTGCATCGAAAAAGGCAGCACCCTGCGCTTTGACGTCGATCACCGTGTCCGCCTGATCGACGCGGGCGAATACGCCCTCGGCAGCTATACGTTCCTGAAGGGCTTTATCAGCGGTCTGCATGCGGGAAATTTCGACATCACCCACATTTTTGCCGACGGCTTATATAAGATCGCGCACTGTAAGGACGATTCCGAAACGGAAGCTTTTTTGAACTGGTGCAATCAGTTCTCGATCGCAAACGACGTTTCCTTTACCTTCACGATGCAGGGCGACCCCGAGACGGCGCCCGGCTATATGGCAAAGTATTTCTGAATTTGAAAATCGAAGGCAGCCTCTCGAGAGGCTGCCTTTTTTGCGTATTCCGCCGCGCCGTCAGAGCAGGACGACGGGCTTGATAAGCTCCTTCGGCTTGTCCTTCATGAGAAGCAGCGCCGTTTCCAGACTTTCAAAGCCGCTCAGACGGTGCGTGAGCAGCGGAGCCGTGTCCAGACGGCCGTATTGCAGCAGTGCGGCCAGCTTTTCCATCCGCAGCCGCCCACCGGGCATCAGACCGCCGGTAATGGTCTTGTGGCCCATGCCGCAGCCCCATTCCGAGCGCGGGATGCGCACGAATTCGCCGCTGCCGAGGTAATTGACGTTGCCGATGCAGCCACCCGGGCGGAGCATCTGCACGGCCTCGAGAAAGGTGTCATTGTCGCCTCCGGCGATGATGACGCGGTCCACGCCCCGCCCGGAGGTCGCCTCCAGGATCTGCGCGGAGATGCTGCCGCTGCGGTAGCTGACGATGTCGGTCGCACCGTAGTGCCGGGCGGCGGCGACGCAGTTCGGGCGGGAGCCGACGGCGAACAGCCGCGCCGCGCCCTTGAGCTGTGCGGCGGCGACCGCCATCAGGCCCACGGGGCCGATGCCAATGACGCAGACGCTGTCGCCGTACTGCACGCCGGCCAGTTCCGCGCCGTGAAAGCCGGTCGGCACCATGTCCGAGAGCATGACGGCGCAAGCCGGGTCAAGCCCATCCGGGAGATGCGCCAGATTCCCGTCGGCGTCGTTGACGTGGAAGTATTCCGCAAACACGCCGTCCTTGATGTTGGAGAATTTCCACCCGGCGAGCATCCCGCCGGAGTGCATGGCGTACCCCGCCTGCGCTTCGACGGACGACCAGTCCGGCGTGATGGCGGGGACGATCACGCGGTCTCCGGGCTTGAAGTCCCGGACAAGGCTTCCGGTTTCCACGACCTCGCCGATGGCCTCATGGCCGAGGATCATATCGCAGCGCACGCCGATGGCGCCCTCCCAGACGGTGTGGATATCCGAGGTACACGGAGAAACGGCGATCGGACGCACCAGTGCGTCGTTTGGACCGCAGACCGGGACCTCTTTCTCGATCCAGCCGGTGCGGCCGATGCCAAGCATGGCGTAGCCCTTCATTTTCATAGCGGCAGCTCCTTTCGTTTTACGTTCAGTATGTCCCGCGCGGAGGCGCGTTATGCAGGACGCTGCATAAAAATACTTGACAGGACGCGCGGACTGTGCTACAATGCGGGAAACCGTTGAGGAAGAGTAAGTAAATTCTGGATCCTCCTTTCAGAGAGCCGCAGGCGGTGGAATTGCGGCAGAACCGGACAGAATCGAATGGACTTCTGAGGGCGAGCGGAAACGAAGCGCAGCTTCGGAGTATGTGAGACGGAGAGAGGCGCTCCGTGAACAAACGCAGGCGTATGTCGGTACGCAATGAGTGGGCGCGTGATCGCGTCAAGCCGGGTGGCACCACAGGACGAATTGATCCTGTCCCAGCAATCTTGTATTGCCGGGACAGGATTTTTTGTTTTTCAGGAGGAAGAAATATGTTTTTGATGAGCAGACGTTGGCGCAGTCGCGCCGGAGGAACAGGGACCCGCAGCGGCGGACAGAGATCAAATTCATTCTATCTCCATTGGAAAGGCTGGTATTTATCATGAAAAAGATGATCGCATGTATTCTCTCCGTTTTGATGCTCACGGCGGCGCTGACGGCCTGCGGCAGAAAGGCTCCGGCGCAGGAAGCCGCGGACGGCACGCATTATACCGTCGGCATCTGCAACTATGTGGACGACGCATCCCTCAATCAGATCGTGGAAAACCTCCGTGCACAGCTCGAAAAGCTCGGCGAGGAGAGAGGCGTTCAGTTCGATATCCTCTATGACAACTGCAACGCGGACACAAACCTGATGTCGCAGATCATTTCCAACTTCCAGGCAGACGGCGCAGATCTTCTGGTGGCGGTCGCAACGCCGGTCGCCATGAGTATGCAGGCTGCGACGGAGGGGACGGACACGCCGGTGGTTTTCGCGGCGGTCTCCGACCCGGTATCCGTCGGACTGGTCGATTCGCTGGAGGCTCCGGACAGCAATGTGACCGGCACCTCGGACTATCTGGACACTGCCTCGGTCATGAATCTGATCTTCGCCCAGAACCCGGACGCAAAGAAGATCGGACTCCTGTATGACGTCGGGCAGGATTCCGCGACGAGCGCCATCGAGGCTGCGAAGCAGTATCTCACGGAGAAGGGCGTGGAGTACATCGAGCGCACCGGCACGACGGTCGATGAAATTGCGCTGGCCGCGCAGGCGCTGGTCACGGACGGCGTGGACGCCGTGTTTACGCCGACGGACAACACCGTGATGAAATCGGAGCTGAGCATCTATGAAACGTTTGCTGACGCGGGTATCCCGCACTACACCGGCGCGGATTCCTTTGCGCTGAACGGCGCGTTCCTCGGCTATGGCGTGGATTATGCGAATCTCGGCGTGGAGACGGCGAATATGGCCGCAGAGATCCTGCTGGACGGAAAGAAGCCCGCGGAGCTGCCTGTCCGCATGTTTGACAACGGCACTGCGACGGTCAACACCGAGATCTGCGAAAAGCTCGGTCTGGATTTTGCTGTGGTAAAGGAGGCGTTCGCGCCGTACTGCACCAGCGTGCAGGAGATCGTGACGGCGGAAAGCTTCGCGGATGTAAGCGCCGGATGACGGCGCGTCCGCGCTCTGCGGACAGACGCAAACCCATGAACAAAAAGGAGCGGTGATCCATGTCGTTGGATACGATTTTTTCTCTGGTGCAGACGGCGCTGGAGCTTGGCCTGATCAGCGCGCTGACCGTGCTGGCGCTTTTCCTCAGCTATTCGATGCTGAACGTCTGCGACCTGTCCACCGATGGCTGCTTTACGCTCGGCGCGACGGTCGGCGCGGCGGTGGCCATCGCGGGACACCCGTATCTGTCGCTTCCGGCGGCTATGGCGGCGGGAATGCTCTCCGGCTTCATCACGGCGCTGCTGCAAACAAAAATGGGCGTCAACAGCCTGCTTGCGGGCATTATCGTCAATACGGCGCTCTATTCCGTCAACATCGCGGTAATGGGGAACGCCTCCGTGCTGAACATGAATAAGACAGAGACGGTTTTCACCAAAATGCGCGCGCTGTTGGAGCATACGGCGCTGGCGGGGCAGTATCGGCTGATCGTCGCGGCGGTCGCCGTGCTGCTGGCGGCGGTGCTGCTGGGGATGTTCCTGCGGACAAGGCTGGGCCTTGCCATCCGCGCGACCGGCGATAACCCGGATATGGTGCGTTCCTCCTCGATCAACCCCGCTGTGACGACCATCGTGGGCCTGTGCCTGTCCAATGCGCTGACGGCGCTTTCCGGGTGCCTGTTGGCACAGTCGCAGAAATCGGTGAACATCGACATCGGCACCGGCATGGTGACCGTTGCGCTGGCTTCGCTGCTGATCGGCGGCGTGTTCCTCGGCAGGAAAAAGCTCCCGCTGCGGATCTTTGGCATGGTGCTGGGTGCGTTCGTGTTCCGGCTGGTCTATACGGTGGCGCTGCGGTTTGATATGCCCGCGTTCATGCTGAAGCTGGTCTCTGCCGTGGTCGTTGTAGCGGCGATCTCCATTCCGTATCTGAAGGAGCAATATCCGCTCTTCCGCCGGAGAATAGAACACCGCATGGGAAGGAGGCGCACAGGATGCTGAAAATCTCCCATATCACGAAAACCTTCGGCCTGGGCACGACCGACGCGAAGAAGGTGCTGGACGATCTGTCGCTGGATGTGCGCAGGGGCGACTTTATTACGATCATCGGCGCGAACGGCGCGGGAAAATCGACGCTGTTGGGCGCAATCGCGGGCAGCTTCATCACCGACAGCGGCGAGCTTGTGCTGGACGGCGAGGACATGACGCTGCTTCCGGAGTACCGCCGCGCACGGAAGATCGGACGGCTGTTTCAGGATCCGATGCGCGGGAGCGCGCCAGATATGACGATCGAAGAGAACCTTGCGCTGGCCGCCGGAAGGGGCGGCTGGCTGAGCCCGGTTTCCCGGGCGGACCGGCGCTTCTTCCGGGAGCGGGTCGCCATGCTGGAAATGGGGCTGGAGGACCGGATGAACCAGCCGGTCGGGCTGCTGTCCGGCGGCCAGCGTCAGGCGCTGACGCTGATGATGGCGACGCTGAACACGCCGAAGCTGCTGCTGCTCGACGAGCACACGGCGGCGCTCGATCCGGCGACGGCGGAAAAGGTGCTGGGGCTGACGAGGCGCATCGTGGCCGAAAACGGCCTGACCTGCCTGATGGTCACGCACAACATGCAGTCGGCGCTGGAGCTTGGAAACCGCACGGTCATGATGAACGCCGGAAAGATCGTGATGGACGTTTCCGGCGAGGAGCGTGCCCGCCTCGGCGTCCCGGATCTGCTGCGGAGATTCCGCGAAAGCTCCGGAAAGGAGCTTCATAACGACCGGATGCTGCTGATTTGAAAAGAATGCAGAATGCCCGCCGATGCGAAACGCACCGGCGGGCAGACTTGTTTTCACGAGAAATCTCCAGATTCGTTTCACGGAGAAGAAACGGAAGCAGACGAGGCAGGCAAATGCCGTTTACCGGCAGGGGCAGACAGTCAAATCCCGCATTGCCGTGCGAAAAGCCGCGCTTTCCCTTGCCAACGGGTGCAAAACTATGATAAGATACATCAAAAGCAAAACGGAGAGACCGGCTGGATCCGCCCGAAGGGCCGTGGAGCCGGAAAAGGAGAGAGTATCATGAAAATCGTCGTACTGGACGGCTACACGGAAAATCCCGGCGACCTGAGCTGGGCGGAATTGGAGGCGCTGGGCGAGCTGGCGGTCTATGACCGCACGTCGTATACCGAGTCTCCGCTGATCGCAGAGCGTATCGGCGACGCGGAGATCGTGGTCATGAACAAGACGCCGATTTCCCGCGCGACAATGGATGCGTGCCCGAATATCCGGCTGATTGCGGTTTTGGCGACGGGCTACAACGTCGTGGATTACAAATACGCGCAGGAAAAGGGCATCCCGGTCGTGAATGTGCCGACCTACGGCACGGCGTCGGTCAGCCAGTATTCCATCGCACTGCTGTTGGAGATCTGCCATCATATCGGCCATCACAGCGCGTCTGTCCACGCGGGCAAGTGGGCCTCGAATCCCGACTGGTGCTACTGGGACTATTCGCTCATCGAGCTGGAGGGCAAGACCATCGGCATCATCGGCTTTGGCCGCATCGGTCAGGCGGAGGGGCGCATTGCGCGGGCGATGGGCATGAAGGTGCTTGCCTATGACGTGTATCCGAATGAATCCGGGCGCGCCATCGGCGAATATGTCGATCTGGACACGCTGCTTGCACAGTCGGACGTGGTGTCGCTGCACTGCAACCTGACGCCCGAGAACACCGGCATCATCAATAGAGAAAATATCGCAAAAATGAAGGACGGCGCAATTCTCATCAACAACGCCCGTGGCCAGCTGATCGTGGAGCAAGACGTTGCAGACGCGCTGAACAGCGGCAAGCTGGCGGCTGCGGGGCTGGACGTGGTCTATACGGAGCCGATCCGGGAGGATAATCCGCTCCTGACGGCGAAAAACTGCATCATCACGCCGCATATCTCCTGGGCGCCGAAGGAAAGCCGCCAGCGCATCATGGACGTCACGGCAGAAAACATCCGTGCCTTCCTCGCCGGAACGCCGCAGAATGTTGTAAACGGGCCTCTGAGATAAACCGGCCCTTCGTATTTGCGGAGCAAGTCAGCCAAACAGAAAAGCGCTCTTGGAAGGGCTGCGGGACAGCGGCCCTGCCGGGGCGCTTTTACATTTTCGGCAGGATGCAGGGATATGCCGCGGCGGCTTGTGCGGCGCCACCTCTTGCACTTTTGGGACGAGTACGCTATAATCATTGTATAAAAATAGCAGAGCGCGAGAAAAATACCGTAAAGGTGTGCGCTCCTGCGAAGGGAGAGCGCAGAATGCTGGAGGTCGTGGCGGTGCTGCTGCGCAGCGGCGAACGCTTCCTTTTATGCCAGCGGCCGGAGCAGAAGGCGCATGGCCTCCTGTGGGAGTTCGCGGGCGGAAAGGTTGAGCCGGGCGAGACGAAGCGGCAGGCGCTCGCGCGGGAATGCCGGGAGGAGCTTGGCGTCGAGATCGCGGTGGGCGAAGAATTTCTGGAACTGACGCATGTGTATCCGGAGGTGACTGTCCATCTGACGGTTTTCTGCGCGGAGCTTCGAAGCGGCCAGCCGCAGGCGCTGGAGCACCGCGCCCTGCGGTGGGTCACGGCGGAGGAGGCCGGACGGCTCCCGCTGTCACCGGCGGATGTGCCGATCCTGCGGCAGGTCGAAAGATTGCAGAACAAAAATAAGCTGGGAGCGCACGGTATGAAGTCAAAGGTTTATTTTACGAGAGAGATTACGCCGGAAAAGGTCGTGGAGATGCTGAACGCGCTGAATGCGCCGCTCACGGGCAAGGTCGCGGCGAAGGTACATTCCGGCGAAGAGGGAAATCAGAATTTTCTGTACCCGGAGTTCTGGAGACCGGTCGTTGAGGCGGTCGGCGCAACGGTCGTGGAGTGCAATACAGCCTATCCCGGTGCGCGCAACACGACGGCCAAGCACAAAAAACTGCTGGAAAAGCACGGCTGGACGAAGTATTTCCCGGTCGATCTGCTGGACGCGGAGGGATCGGATCTGGAGCTGCCCATCCCGGACGGCCTCGTCCTGAAAAAGAGCCTTGTCGGCAAGGATATTCAGAATTACGACTCCATGCTGGTGCTTTCACACTTCAAGGGCCACCCGATGGGCGGCTATGGCGGCGCACTGAAGCAGCTTTCCATCGGCTGCGCGTCCTCGGAGGGCAAGTGCTGGATCCACTCCGGCGGCGTTTCAACCGATCGGGAGAAATTCTGGGATAACATCGCGCCGCAGGATTCCTTCTGCGAGGCGATGGCGGACGCGGCAGGCTCCGTCGTGCGCTATTTTAACGGCAAAATGGCGTTCCTGAACGTAATGAGCAACCTCTCCGTGGACTGCGACTGCTGCAAGGTTGCCGAGGATCCGTGCATGAAGGATATCGGCATTCTGGCCTCGCTCGATCCGGTCGCCATCGATCAGGCGTGTATCGATCTGGTCTATGCCTCCGACGATCCCGGGCGCGCGCATATGGTCGAGCGGATCGAGAGCCGTCACGGCGTGCATACCATCGAGGCCGCCGCGAAGATCGGCTTCGGCAGCCGCGAGTACGAGCTTGTGGAGCTGTAAGAAATAGAAACAGAAAGCTGCGCAGCCCATTTGGGCGGCGCAGCTGCTGTTCTGCCGAAAAAGCACCTTCTGCGGCGATGGAAAACGACCTCCGGCAAAAAATGCAGTCCTATTGCACGCCGTGCGGGCATAAGCTCTTCCGAGAGGTGATCGTATGGAGGAGAAAAAACGGCAGGGCGCTGCGGCGGGCTTTTTGTCGGGACTGGCTGTGCTTGCGGCGGCGCTGCTGCTGGCGCAGGCGTGCAGGACCTGCCGCCCGCTGGACAGCGTATTTCACTGGCAGCGGCTGGAGCAGGACGCGCAGAGCGCCGTTCAGCAGGCATTTTCCGCGCTGACGGACGGACTGAGCCGGGGAGAGAACGCTGTGGAGGCATTTGCGGAATCGTGGAAAACGCTGAATGATGAAGCGGCGGCTTGATCTGACGCCCGGATTCCCGGCGTTTCTGGCGGCGGTCTGGTATTTTGACAGCTGCGGAATTTTCTGGCCGTTTCTGGCGGCAATGACGGTGCATGAGCTGGCGCACGCGGCGGTGCTTCTGCTGCTCGGCGGACGGATCGAGTCTGTACGCCTGAGCTTTGCGCAGGTCGAGCTGCGGACGGGCCTGCTCAGCGACCGCACGGAGCTGTGGAGCACGGCGGCGGGGCCGGGGATCAATCTGCTGTGCGGCTGGCTGTTCCGGCGATGGATGCCAGCCTTTGCGGCGGTGAGCCTGCTGCTGGCGCTGTTCAATCTGCTGCCGGTCTGGCCGCTGGACGGCGGACGGCTGCTGCGGACACTGCTTCGGATGCGCTGGGGCGCGGCGGGCGTGAACGCTTCGCAGACGCTCGGGCTTTTGTTCGGGCTTGGACTGCTGGGCGGGGCCGTTTTTGCCGCGCGGCGATGGGATGCAGGCGTCTGGCCGGCGGTGACGGCGGGAGCGCTGCTCGTCCGGCTGCTGCGCAGCCGGTATGCGGAAAAAGCGGTTGCTTTTCCGGCGGCGGAACAGTAAAATAAAAGCAGCGCCGGAGCCTCCGGCAAAAGGCGGCAGAAAATTGCCGCTGCTGGGGTCTATCTGAAAACTGCCAACGCACCCGGACAGCGGGCCTTCTTGCGCGGAGCTGCGCCATTTTTCTTGAAATACGACAGTATTCCTGCAAAAATGTCTTGCTCTGCGCGAAGATTCTTCGCTGCCGGTCACTTCGCCAGTTTTCAGATACACCCTAAGAAAAACAAAGGAAAAGCGCGGCTTCGCGCTTGCAATGAGCTTATGACAGATCAATTACACCGCATCCTGACGCGGGTGCAGAAGCCCGCGCGCTATGTCGGCGGCGAATACAATCAGGTCGTCAAGAAAAAGTCGGACGTGGACGTCCGGGTCGCGTTCTGCTTCCCGGATACCTATGAGATCGGCATGTCCAATATTGGAATGCGCATCCTCTACGGCGTTATGAACGAGATGCCGGGCGTCTGGTGTGAGCGCGTGTTCGCTCCGTGGGGCGATATGGAGCAGGCGATGCGCGAAAATGCCATCCCGCTTTACGCACTGGAAAGCAAGGACCCCGTGCGCTGCTTCGACATGATCGCGTTCACGCTGGGCTACGAGATGTGCTACTCGAATGTCCTCAATATGCTTGAGCTTGCGGGCGTGCCGCTGCTGGCAAGTGAGCGCGCCGGCTTGGAAAACATCGTTTTTGCGGGCGGCGTCTGCGCCGTGAATCCGGAACCGCTGGCGGATTTCATCGACTTTTTCTCGCTCGGAGAGGGTGAGGAGAGCACGGTCGAGATCGTTTCGTGCTATCAGACGGCCAAAAAGGCGGGCTGGAGCAAGGCGGAATTCCTGAAGGCCGTTTCCAGAATCGAGGGCGTTTACGTCCCGTCGTTCTATGAACATACCTATCACGAGGACGGCACGCTTGCGGCGATCACACCGCTGGACGGCGCGCCGGAGCGCGTGACCAAGCGCATCATGCAGGACATGGACCGGGCCTACTGGCCGGAGAAGCAGATCGTCCCATCGACGGAGATCGTTCACGACCGCGCGAACCTTGAGGTGTTCCGAGGCTGCATCCGCGGCTGCCGCTTCTGTCAGGCTGGCTTCTGCTACCGGCCCGTGCGCAGCAAGCACGCGGACGTGCTCTATGAGCAGGCTGTGCAGGCATTGGAGGATTCCGGCAGCAGCGAGATCACGATGGCGAGCCTTTCGACCTCCGACTATAAGTATCTGCCGGAGCTGGCGGATAAGCTGCTGGATTACTGCCAGCCGCGCAAGATCAATGTTTCGCTTCCGTCGCTCCGCGCGGACAATTTCTCGCGGGAGCTGATGCTCAAGGTGCAGAAGGTGCGCAAGAGCGGCCTTACCTTTGCGCCGGAGGCCGGAACGCAGCGCCTGCGCGACGCCATCAATAAAAACGTCACCGAGGAAGAAATTTTGCAGACCTGCGCTACGGCGTTTTCCGGCGGCTGGAACAGCGTGAAGCTCTACTTCATGCTCGGCCTGCCGACGGAAACGGACGAGGACGTGGTCGGGATCGCCGATCTGGCGCACAAGATCCTGCACGTCTGGCGTGAAACGGCCAGCAACAAAAAGCGCGGCCTTTCAATCAATCTGGCGACGGCGTATTTCGTCCCCAAGCCCTTTACGCCGTTCCAGTGGGAGGCGCAGATCACGCCGGAGGAATATCTGCGGCGGGTGCATCTGCTGCAAAGCGAGCTGCGCTCGCGGAGCATCGACTACCGCTATCACGAATCCGACCTCAGCCGTCTGGAGGCCGTTATGGCGCGCGGCGACCGCAGGCTCGGCCCGGTCATCCGCGAGGCTGTCCGCCTTGGCGCGCGGCTCGACGGATGGGACGAATATTTCCGTTACGATCTGTGGATGCAGGCGTTCCAGAGCTGCGGCGTCGATCCGGCCCACTATACGACGCGCGGCTTCGGAGAGAATGAAATTCTGCCGTGGCGGACGATCGACGTCGGCGTCAGCGAGAAATTCCTCTGGAGGGAACGGGAGAAGGCCTATGCCTCGGAAACAACGCCCGACTGCCGCACGAAATGCGGCGGCTGCGGTGCAAACCGTCTGAGCGAACGGGGGAAGTGCGATGAATAGATTGCTGTTTGAAAAGACCGGCGACGCCGTGTATATTTCGCACCTTGACCTTATGCGCATTTTTCAGCGCGCATTCCGCCGCGCGGATATCATGATCTGGCATTCGCAGGGCTTCAGTCCGCGGGCCTATGTGTCGATCGCCATGCCGCTTTCCGTTGGCGCGTCGAGTCGGTGCGAAATTCTGGACTTCGAGGTAGAGGACGGCTCGGTCGATCTGGCGACGCTGCCGGAAAAGCTAAACCGGACGATGCCCGAGGGCGTGCGCGTCCGGAAGGCTTATGAGTCTGACCGCAAGATCAAGCACCTGAAATATTTGCAGGCCGTCATCCGGCTGGAATACGACAATGGCGTGCCGGAGGGCGCGGAGGCGGAGATCGCCGCACTGTTCGCCGGGGAGCATGTGGTCGTCCATAAGCGCACCAAGCGCGGCGAAACGGATCTGGACATCCGGCCGCTTATCACACAGCTGGAGCTGCGCCGCGTTTCCGCGCAGGAGCTGGAGCTGGACTGCGTCGTTACGGCGATGGATCCCGCGCTCAATCCGCAGCTGCTGGCCACCGCGATCGAAACCCACCTGCCCGCGATGAAGCCGGATTTTTCCGTTGTCCACCGCGTTGAGGTTTTCGACGCCGAAATGCAGCCGTTCCGGTAAACAGAAAGAGCAACAGCCCGCCGCAGAAATAAAGCGGGGAGCATAAAATGGATACCCCTCCGTATGTACTGAATCATACGGAGAGGTGTTTATATCTATATGGAAGCTTTTTCGTAGTAATTCATAGTAAATGCTTTTCCGCTCCGGTAGTCTATTGCCTCTTCGGAATGCGAAAATCGGAATCCTGTTGATCGAGCCAGCTTGTTGGAGGGGGCATTTTCCGCCCAACAGGAATAAATGAATTTCTGTGCTTTGAGTTCTTCAAATGCCTGATGGAGCAGCGCGCATAGAATCTGCTTGCCATAACCCTTTCCGGTGTATGATGGTCCGACGGCAATACCAGAATCTTCAAAAATGCCTTTGCTCGTTTCTTTCATACCAGCGTATCCAATGGGCGTTTTGCTCGCTTTTTCGTACACGATGTATGCGGTTGGATTTACTTCCTGAAATGCAAGGTAGTTGTGGGTCATTTCATATCCTGCTTCTTTTGTCTGCGCGGCTGTCCACATCGTATATCTGGCAGTCCCTTCGTGTTTCCAAACATTCTCATACATGACCTTCCAGTCAGCAATGCGGCCCTTGTCCAAAAGCAGATCCTTTGTTTCTATCATACTTCCTCCTTTGACAAATTCAATTTTCCCTTCAAGCGCATCTCGTTTCTTTGAACAATGAAAGTATATCACAAAAATATAGAAATTTTAACCATAGACATAAGAATTCTCCAGAGCTCTTTATCTGGTGCGTTTATGCAGGATACCATGCAAAATGAATTTGCAAATCTTAATAAATTCAAATATTGCGAAATTTAATTCATAAAATAAAAGATATTATAGAAATATGAATTTCTAAAATAAAATACTTGCAATTTTGAAGGCGGCGGCTATAATAGAAAAAAAGAGGCGCTGCGGACGCGGCGCCGGAAGGAGCGGGAACGATGGAGAGAGAAAACGGCGGGACGATGGGACTGCTGGCGCAGCAGCTGGAAAAGGTCTACGGGATCGGCGAGGAATACTATCGCGGCGAGGTCAAGCGCGGCCTGCGCAACAGCGACGGCACCGGCGTCCTGATCGGCGTGACGAAGGTCGGCAGCGTGCAGGGCTACCTGATGCAGGACGGACAGAGAGTCCCGACGCCGGGCCATCTTTACTATCGGGGCATCGATCTCAACGACATCGTGGAGGCGCACCGGGCAAGCGGCACCTTCGGCTATGAGGAGGTGGCGTATCTGCTTCTGATGGGCAGCCTCCCCGCGCACGGTGAGCTGGCGCGGTTCAAGGAGCTTATGAATTGTGCGCGCAAGCTTCCGGACGGCTTTACGGAGAGCATGATCCTCCGCCGTCCGAGCCAGAACATCATGAACGAGCTGGCCAGAAGCGTGCTGGCACTCTATTCCTACGACGACGACCCGGACGATACGGGGACGGAAAATCTGCTGGCGCAGTCTATCCGCCTGATCGGCTCCTTCCCGGCCATCGTGGCGAACGCCTACGCCATCAAGCGGCACTATTTTGAGGGCGAATCCCTGCACATCCACTATCCCGAGGACAAGCTTTCCACGGCGGAAAATTTCCTGCGCATGATCCGGCCGGACAAGCAGTTTACCGAGGACGAGGCGCATTTGCTGGACATGATGCTGATGCTTCACGCGGAGCACGGCGGCGGCAACAACTCGACCTTCGTCTGCCGCGCGATCTCCTCCAGCATGACGGACACCTACAGCGCCATCGCGGGTGCGGTCGGTTCGCTCAAGGGCCCGCTGCACGGCGGCGCGAACGCCAAGGTGATGGAGATGCTCCACTATGTGCGCGAAAACACCGATCCGGCGGACGACGGCTCCGTGACCGATTACCTCAACCGTCTGCTGGACCGCGAGGCGGGCGACCACTCCGGCAAGCTCTACGGTCTGGGACACGCGGTCTATACGATGTCAGACCCGCGCGCGGTGATGCTCAAGAAATACGCCCGGAGCATGGCGGAGAAAAAGGGCTTCACGGCGGATTTTGAGCTGCTGGAAAAGATCGAGACGCTTGGGATCCGGCTGCTTCAGGAGCGCAGACGCTCGGACACGCCGATGTGCGCCAACGTCGATCTCTATTCCGGCCTTGTGTATACGATGCTTGGCATACCGGAGGAGCTGTTTACGCCGCTGTTTGCCTCCGCGAGAATTTCCGGCTGGTGCGCCAACCGGATCGAAGAGATACTGACCGGAAAGCGCATCATGCGTCCGGCCTACCGCGCCGTCACCATCCGGGGCGAATACGTTCCCATTGAGGCGCGCACGCCGCAGCTGCTGCCGGAGGCGTAATCGGAGACCGGCGGCACGATTTGTGCCGAATGCTGAAAGTATGGGAAGAAGCCGGGACGGATTTGTTGGGATTCCCGATTGACTTTGCTGATTTAAAGCAGTATGATGTGAGCGTAAGAAATCAAGCGGGTTTTTTACCGAAGCCGCGCCGCAGGGGAAGGAGAGACGACCATGACTCGCAGAGAAAACACCAATTGCAGCCGCTGCGCCGAAGGTCTGTCTGCATACTCCTATTATTACTTTATGAAGGTCTGCTTTGCAGGCCTTTATTTTGCATCCCGAAAGCATACGGTTCGGATAGAGCAGCCCGAGGATCGTTTTTGATCTGTCTTTGGAAATTGCGGGGCGCTGTCCGAAGGGACGGCGCCCCGTTGTTTTATTCCGGCACCTCCGCGTATCCGGTCCTGCCAATGCAAATGCAAAACCAATCATGCAAAGGAGAAAAACATCATGAAAAAGAAAATTCTTGCGATCATTCTTGCAGCGGCCATGCTGCTGACGCTGGCGGCCTGCGCGTCCACGGCTGCGCCGTCGGAAAATCAGGGCACATCTGCGGAAACGCCCGTTTCCGGCGAGACGGCTGAGGGCAAGACCTATGTCGTCGGTATCTGTCAGCTCGCCCAGCACGTCGCGCTCGACGCGGCTACGCAGGGCTTCAAGGATGCACTGGTGGAGGAGCTTGGCGACGCGGTGACGTTTGAAGAGCAGAACGCCTCCGGCGATATTCCCACCTGCAGCACGATCTGCACCAGCTTTGCCGCCTCCAACGTCGATCTGATCCTTGCAAATGCGACGCCTGCGCTTCAAGCGGCCGTCTCCGCGACGCAGACCATCCCCATCCTCGGCACGGCCGTCACGGAATACGGCGTGGCGCTGGACATTGAGGACTTCAACGGCACCGTCGGCGGCAACGTCTCCGGCACCTCCGATCTGGCTCCGCTCGACCAGCAGGCGCAGATGCTTCTTGAACTGGTCCCGGATGCAAAAACGGCCGGCATTCTTTACTGCTCCGCAGAACCGAACTCCGTCTATCAGTCGGACGTCGTCAAGCAGTACCTTGAGAACGCGGGCTTGACGGTCAATGTCTACACCTTCGCGGACTCCAACGATGTTTCCAGCGTTACGGCGACGGCCTGTGCGGAGTGCGACGCGCTCTACATCCCGACCGACAATACCGCGGCCTCCTGCACCGAGGCGATCAACAACGTCGCGGAGCCTGCCGGTATTCCCATCGTTACCGGTGAGGAAGGCCTCTGCAAGGGCTGCGGCATCGCAACGCTTTCCATCAGCTACTACGATCTCGGCGTGACCACCGGCAAGATGGCCGCGAAGATCCTGACCGGCGAGGCCGATATCTCCGAAATGCCCATCGAATACTTCCAGAATCCTGTGAAGAAGTACGCCGCAGAGCGCTGCGCGGCGCTTGGCATTGAGATCCCCTCTGATTACGTTGCCATTGAAGGCTGAGACGTTCTCCGGTCAGAAATAATACTTTGAAATGAGGCTTCCGACATGGACCTATCCGCTTACTTCGCTTCTCTGAATCTTCTGAATCTGCTTTCACGAATGCCTGCTGCGGTGGCACAGGGCCTGATCTGGGGCCTGATGGCGCTGGGCGTGTTCGTCACGTTCCGCCTGCTCGACATCGCCGATCTGACGGTGGACGGCTCGTTTGCGACGGGCGGCGCGGTCACGGTCATGCTCCTGCTGGCCGGATGGCCGGCATGGGCGGCGCTGCTGGCAGCCATTCTGGCGGGCGTGCTGACGGGCCTGTGCACAGGCTGGCTGCACACGAAGCTGGGCATTCCGGCCATTCTGGCGGGTATCCTGACGCAGTTTTCCCTGTATTCCATCAACCTGCGCATCATGGCCGGAAAGGCCAACCAGACGGCCAGCATCAAGAAATTCGGAATGTTTTGGGACGCGGAGAGCGACGGAAGGGGCCTGCTCGTGTCCTCGCTGCACATCCCGCAGGCCATCGCAGTCGGCGCAGTGCTGGCGGTGCTGGTGATTGGACTGTTCTACTGGTATTTCGGAACGGAGCAGGGCAGCGCCCTCCGCGCGACCGGCTCCAATCCCGCCATGAGCCGCGCACAGGGCATCCACATCGAGACGATGAAGGTGATCGGCCTCGGCCTGTCCAATGGCATGGTCGCGCTGGCGGGCGGACTTATGACGCAGTATCAGGGCACGGCGGACGTGAACATGGGCCGCGGCGCCATCGTCATTGGCCTTGCCGCCATCATTATCGGCGAGGTGCTCTGCGACGCGATCTTCAAAAAGGGCTGCAATTTTGCCGTCCGTCTGGCGTTTGTGGTGCTTGGCGGCGTGATCTACTACGCCGTCATGGTCATTATCCTCTGGCTCCGGCTCGATCCGAACGACCTGAAGCTCTTCACCGCCATTATCGTTGCGATTTTCCTTGCCGTGCCGCATTTGCAGGCGCAGGCCAAAAGCTCCTTCTCCCACGCGAAGAAGATGAGCCAACAGGGAAGGAGTAAGAAATCATGCTGAAGCTCGAACATATTGCAAAAACCTTCAATCCGGGCACCATCAATGAAAAGCACGCCATCCGCGACCTGAGCCTTGAGCTGGCCGACGGCGATTTCGTCACGGTCATCGGCGGCAACGGCGCGGGCAAATCCACGCTGCTGAACGCCGTTGCGGGCGTTTGGCCGGTGGATGCCGGCTCGATCTTCATCGGCGGCGAGGACGTCACCGGAATGCCGGAGTATAAGCGCGCGCAGTTCATCGGCCGCGTTTTTCAGGACCCCATGATGGGCACCGCGCCGAATATGCAGATCGAAGAAAACCTGGCGCTGGCAAACCGGCGCGGCAAGAGGCGCGGGCTTCGCTGGGGCGTGACGCAGACAGAGCGGGAGAATTACCGCCAGCTGCTTACGGGCCTTGGCCTTGGGCTGGAAAAGCGCATGACCGCAAAGGTCGGCCTGCTTTCCGGCGGCCAGCGGCAGGCACTGACGCTTCTGATGGCGGCGCTGCAAACGCCGAAGCTCCTTCTGCTCGACGAGCACACGGCGGCCCTCGACCCGGCGACGGCGGCGAAGGTGCTGGAGCTGTCGGACAAGATCATTCAGGAGCACCACTTGACGGCCATGATGATCACGCACAATATGACCGACGCCATCCGCCACGGCAACCGCCTGATTATGATGGATCGCGGACGGATCGTGCTGGATATCTCCGGCGAGGAGAAAAAACGCCTGACAAAGGCGGACCTTCTTGCGCGCTTTGCGGAAAAGGCAGGCGTGCAGGAGGAAACGGACGAAGTCCTGCTGTCCTGAAACAGGCTGTGGCAGAAACGAAAAACGGATAACCGCACTTGCGCCTCCCGCCGTTCCGCTCGGAACGCGGGAGGCTTTCGTTGTCTGCGGCACGGCAGGATACAGGATATGGGGGTTGCATTGCGGGCGCAAAGCTGATATAATAGAACAAAGGTTCGAAGGAGGCGAAGCGATGCTGAGCAAAAATGTTCCGGTGCAGATGATCGCGCACTGCGGTGCGGACGGCTCGATGCAGCCGCTGCGCTTCCGGTTTGAGGACGCGGAGCATGTGCTCCATACAGTCCGGATCAGCGAGGTGCTCGACAGCCGGAGGGTGGAATACGTCGGGATCGAGGCGTTTCTGTTCGTCTGCAAGGCTGTGACGGAGGGGGCGGAGCGGCTGTTTGAGCTGCGATACACCGTCCGCAGCCATCGCTGGTCGCTGGTGCGGGAGATCTACTGATGGCGGAACGGATCGTATTTCATATCGATGTCAACAGCGCGTTCTTGTCGTGGACGGCAGCGCACCGGATGTGCGTTCTGGGCGACGGCTTCGATCTGCGGATGGTGCCGTCGGTCGTGGCGGGCGACAAAAAATCGCGCCACAGCATCATTCTGGCCAAGAGCGGCCCGGCAAAGAAATTCGGCATCCAGACCGGCGAGCCGCTGGGCAAGGCGATGGAAAAATGTCCGAATCTGGTCGTGGTGGAGCCGGATTATGAGCTTTACGTCACAGCCTCGAGAAGTCTGATCGCCATGCTGCGCGAATATTCGCCGCTCGTGGAGCAGTTTTCCATCGACGAGGCGTGGATCGACATGACCGGCACGACGGGACTTTACGGCCCGCCGGTGCTGGCGGCGGACCGGCTGCGGGAGCGCATTCACAGAGAGCTTGGCTTCACGGTCAACATCGGCATTTCCTGCAACAAGCTGCTGGCGAAAATGGCGGGGGATTTTGAAAAGCCGGACAAAACGCATACGCTTTTTCCGGCGGAGATCCCGGCAAAGCTCTGGCCGCTGCCGGTGCGGGAGCTGTTCATGGTCGGCCGTGCGACGGAAAAAAGGCTGAAGCTGATGGGCATTCGCACGATTGGCGAGCTGGCGAACACCGACCCGGCATTCCTGCGGAGCCGTCTGGGAAAGCAGGGCGAGATCGTCTGGCAGTTTGCCAACGGGCGCGACGCCGGACTTGTCCGGCAGGAGGCGGAGGCCAACAAGGGCTACGGAAACTCCTTCACCACACCGCGCGACGTGACGGAGATGGATTACGGGCGGCAGGTGCTGCTGTCGCTGTGCGAGACGGTCGGGATGCGCCTGCGGCGCGACGGGCAGGCGGGCGCGTGCATGACGGTGCATCTGCGCTCGAGCAGCTTTGAAAACTGGTCGCGGCAGCGGCAGATGGCCAGCGCGACGAACGTGACGGCGGAGCTTTACCGGCAGGCATGTCAGGTGTTTTCACAGATGTGGGACGGAAAAACGCCCCTGCGCCAGCTCGGCGTGCAGATCACGCAGCTGTCGGAGGGACGCTTCCGGCAGTACAGCCTTTTTGACGAGGGCGATTACGACCGGCTGGAAAAGCTGGATACGGCGGTGGACGCCATCCGGGAAAAATTCGGAGAAAAGGCGATCGTCCGCGCGACGTTCCTCTCCGGCGAGACGGAGAGCATGGCGGGCGGCCTTTCCAAGGAGCGAAGGACCGGCGTGACCAAGCCGGTCTGAGCGCGCCGCCGAAGCTTGACATTCGTTCAGAAGAAAAAGAACACAAAAACGCTGTGCGTATAAACAGACGAAATGCCGCCTTGGGGCACCCTCCGTAAGGAAGATGCCCCAACTGCTTTACATTTGACTCCTTTTCGGATTGTGTTGTCACAATCCGATGCTCGCTATCCCTATGGACTCGGTGACGTATGCTTTGTATTATTTGTTTATAACTTCTTTGTACCAAGTTGGAACGGGTTTTGTCATATTATCATACCAACTTAGTACATCTTTTGCTTGATTTACCATTACTTGAATTTCGCTCTGACCAAAAGGAATTGCCCAAGGCACAGAAGATAAAGTATTACTGCTGATATAAAGTGCGAGCAACTCCCAAAACTGAACCGGCACATCATTATCGAAGTACCCGTTTACCATTCCGGTTGCAAATAAAGGAGAAGCTTGAGCACACCACACAATGCGGTTAAATTCTTCCCACGGATCTCCAAAGTCATTTCTGTTAAAATCAATAATGTAAAGTTGCTTATCATTCCCTATCATCATATTGCCGATATGGTAATCTCCGTGCTGATAGGT
>ENA-UOJC01001468-UOJC01001468.1-human-gut-metagenome-genome-assembly--contig:-C104-NODE-1468-length-31796-cov-11.590498_pt1 | contig 31796 bp, 40 predicted proteins | sample MGYA00242339_ERZ723886 | MGnify/ENA metagenome assembly ERZ723886 | reverse complement strand
ACGGTAATATCATGTGTACCGCACACAGCATTGAAGCGAGGGACTTGTTCAACGCTGTCCTCACCGACATCAACCGATTTGCGGATATGGCAGTCAATGATGAAAAGGCAGTGAGGGCGATTGAAAAGCGGCTCACGGAAACAGACCAGAGCAAGGCAAAGGCACTGGAAAAGGAGCAAAGAAAACTGAACAAACGCCTTGCAGAACTGGACAGGCTGTTTTCCTCACTCTATGAAGATAAGGTGATGGAGCGTATTACCGAGCGGAATTTTGAGATGATGTCGGGAAAATACCAGAAAGAACAGCTTGAAATTGAAGCAAGGCTGAAAGAGGTAACGGAAACGCTCAGCGACAGCTATGAGAAGACGCAGGGTGTCCGTGATTTCCTCTCCCTAATCCGCAACTATCAAGGCATTAAGGAACTGGACGCAACCATCATAAACGCACTCATAGACAAGATACTTGTTTCGGAACGTGAGAAGCTTACAGACGGAACGGTGCGGCAGGAAATCAAGATTTATTATAAATTCATCGGCTTTGTCGGTGAATTACATATCACACCGACAAAGCGGTGGACTGCGTTAAAGCCTAAGAATTGTACGGTGTGCGGTGTTGAATATGTTCCCCGCTCTGGCATATCGAAGTATTGTCCTGCTTGTGCCAAGAAGATACAGAGGGAGAAATCAAACGAGAGCAAACGCAGGAGCAGGGAGCGAAACAGACAGGCATGTATTGAACTGTCCGCAAAAAATGACCGACTGATTTGGAACAGCGGCAGGGGCGTATTGAACGGCAGGGCAATATGTTCCCAGAGGTGGAGGTTTACCGTTATGTAACGGAGCAGACCTTTGACGCCTATCTCTATCAGTTGGTGGAAAGCAAGCAGAAATTTATCAGCCAGATCATGACGAGTAAAAGTCCTGTCCGTTCCGCAGAAGATGTGGATGAGGTTGCCCTTTCCTTTGCGGAGGTCAAGATGCTTGCCACAGGGGACGAGCGTTTCAAAGAAAAGATGGACTTGGATATGCAGGTGTCGAAGCTCAAGGTGTTAAAACAGAGTTATCTTAGTCAGCATTACGAGCTTGAGGACAGAGTTTTGCAGCACTTTCCGAAGGAAATCAAAGAGCTTGATCAGCTTATTTCTGCCTATGGGTGCGATGTCCCCCTGCTTGAACAGCATAAACCAAAGGGTGAGGATCGGTTTTGTCCAATGACTTTGCAGGGTGTGACTTATACAGAGAAAGCCGATGCAGGCAAAATGCTTCTTGCTGTCTGTAAGGAATATCCGCTGACACAGCCGAAAGAAATCGGCAGCTATCGAGGGTTTCAGATGGAGATTTACTATGATACGGTCAATACCCATTATTGCCTGAACTTGTGCGGTAAGACAAAACACAAGGTCAATTTGGGCGAGGACGCTTTGGGAAATCTGACCCGAATAGAAAATGAGCTTGCCAGAATACCCGATAAGTTGGAAGCGGCAAAGACCAGACGGACGGAAATTTTATCACAGATTGAAAATGCAAAGGAAGAACTGGCGAAGCCTTTTGACTTTGAGGACGAACTGAAAGAGAAAACAGAAAGGCTCAATGCCTTAAATATTGAGCTGAATCTGGATCAGAAAGACCCTGCGATACTTGATGCAGAGCCAGAGGAAACGAGCGAACTGCCCGAAAGAAAAGCGGCTGACCGTGAGCGATAATCTTCTTTTGCACATTTGAAAAGCCGTTATTTGGGCGCTATAATGGGAAAAGATTGAATAATCGGAGGTGGAAAAATGTCTTTGGAATTTCAGTTTGAAACATTTGTAGATGTGTACCACAGCATCTTTTCCGAATATCTAAGCTCTGTTATCGCCAAGCTGCCGAAAGAAAATGAGAAGTATCGTGCCATGAAAGAGGAACTCTCAAGCCTGTATGACAAATATCCGAAAATCTTGGACATCTTTGATATGGATAAGGCAGAGGGGCTTTCTGCTGAAGAATGTGCAGGGCTTGTAAAAGCCTTGCAGCTTCGGAACGAGCTTACCGATATGGAACTGCAATCAGTTTATTTCCGTGGTTGCTATGATGGTGTGGGGTATCTGAAAAAAGCAGGAATTTTGTAATGGGATGATTGAGGAAAGGCGGCGTTGGTGTGAAGCTGATGCCGCTTTTTACATAGAGTAGGAAGTTTTATATCCTGCTCTTAGATGTTTTGTAACCGGTATATAGAAAAGCCAGTGTTGATGTGCTATAATCAGAGATACAAATTTGAAGTTGTGGAGATAAAGCGAATGGAATTTAGAAATTTATTGAATGTACAAAATCGTGATGAGTTACGGCAATGGCTTTTGGAAAATTATAATAAAGAACCTGAATGTTGGGTAGTTGTAAAGCGTGGGCGTCCTGTTGATGATGAAACATTTTGGTATATAGACGCAGTTGAAGAAGCAATGTGCTTTGGTTGGATTGACAGTACAACAAAGAAAATGGATAACGGAGTTACAGCACAAAGATTAGCTCCTCGAAGAAAGGGAAGTTTATGGTCTGAATTGAACAAAGAACGCTGTCGCAGAATGGAACGATTAGGACGAATGACAGACGCCGGTCGTGCTGTATTGCCGGATATGAGTGAGAAGGGATTTGTGATTGATAAAGATATTTTGAATGCACTTCAAGCGGACGCAGAGGTTTGGGCGAATTTTCAAAGTTTTCCGCCACTTTATCGGCGTGTGAGAATTGATACAATTCAAATTAAGAAAAAGCAGCCGGAATTGTTCCAGAGTCGCTTACAGAAGCTTTTAGATAACACAAAAGCGGGAGTTATGTATGGCGAATGGAATGATAATGGGCGACTGCTTACAGAATGACAGCTCTCAGTTTGTGTAACAGGAAAATTACAGTTTATAGAGTTGGTAAATTAGAAATTGAAAGGATGCTGATATGATGGATAAATTAAAAAAGAACATGGTTTTCTACCTACTGTTGCTGATAGATTTTTATATCGTTCCTTGGTTTATAAAAAACACAGGAAGTGCAATGATTGTTATGTTAGTAATTATTCCTCTAATATGTTTAATAACCTCTGTTTTTTATGGGATTAGGAATGGTTTTAACTTCTGGTATATTTTGATTGTAGCAATAATGTTTGCGCCATCTATATTTATATTTTATAACTCAAGTGCATGGGTTTATGTAGTTGGATATGCAGTTATTGCATTATTGGGAAATTTAATAGCATTGCCATTAAGAAAAAGATAACTTAGAAGTTGTAGAGGTGATGAGAATGAAGAAAGACGTTGTTTTAATTTTAATTGCAGTTGCAGCCATATTGGCATTGGTTTTACCTAAGCCAGCAGGAATGATTATTCCTCTTATAATTCTAATTCCAGTGGTTATTTATTTGATAGTTGATATAATCAAAAACGGAAATAAAGAGAAAAAGTGAAAAGCTCAGTTTAATGCAATGGAAATAAGGAGTTTTGGAGGAAAGAAAAATGAAAAATTATAGAATGATGTCGAAAGTGATGTTGGTTATTTGTTTATGTGGAATTGTTTTAGCAGTTATCAATGGTTTCACAGGTATTATCAATAGTTCTGTCCAAATAAGCGGAACGATAATTTGCATTTCCTTATTTGTTGTTGCAGGTGTTACAATTATCATATTAGAGAATGAAAGAATAAAGAAAAAGAAATAGACAGATAAGTAATCGAGGTATGAAAAATGACGGCAAAAGAATTTGTAAAAGCAGTAAAAGAAGAAAAGCAAAATGCTATGTCAGTATATTTTTCCAACATCTCTGAAACAAAAGTGGGACAGATGATTAAAGAGCTAATAAATATGGGAGTTCCAAATGAGTTTCTATTTCAGTTTGTGGACAGTATATTAAATGAAAATTGCTACCATTTGATGTTGGCTTTGGATGGAGAAGCTTCTCTCGGCAATATCCAAATGACTTATAGATTGTTTGATGAAGATGGCAATGAACTAACTGGTTCGGGTGATATAGAAAGCGAAGCTTTTAAACAATTTATGACTGAATAAATTTGAAGTTTCAAGCGATATATATTTTTGTGGCGGCGAACTGACGCAAGTCATTTGTTGCTATTTTTTATACCATTTAATCTCTTAAATGCTATATTTATGTAATGTTAATTCTTGTTGCTTGTATCAGAAACAGCCTATTCGTATAATGATCATGTGCTTAGCACAGAAAGAAGGTGCAAAATTATGCTTAATGAAAATATAAAGCATTTTAGGAAAGCAAAAGGAATTAGTCAAGAGGAAATGGCAGTAAAATTGAATGTTGTCCGACAAACCATCTCAAAGTGGGAAAATGGGTTATCTGTACCAGACGCAGATGTTCTCATCCACATGGCAGAATTACTTGATGTGTCTGTAAGCAGTCTTTTGGGAATTGAAACAGACAGCAGTGACAATCTGAATTTGTCTGAAGAATTGGAACGGCTGAATGAGCAACTGGCAAAGAAAAACAGACGGGAAAAACTGGTTGTGCAGGCGGGCAAAAAAAGAGGATTGATTTTATTTCTTTCGATTACCGCTATGCTGATTGCTTTGATTGTAAAAAATGAAATAGTGTCTATTCTGCTTGTTGGTGCATGTATGCTTGTGGCAGTTATCGTTCTGTATCATAACTTAGCCCTACTTACCAGCATAACAACAGATGATTTGAAAATAGGCGTTTTGCGCACTACGACCATTTTCAATATCATTGTTTTAGTAATAGGAATAATCTTTGCGATTTTGGTAGCTTTTGATATCCTTACCTTTTCAGAAAACGGAGAAAAGATGTTTGCTATGGCATTGGTGTCCTGTGTGATGATTTTCGCTGGTATTATATCTCCCAAACTGCCATACAGCAGACACACCGGGTTGCGTTTGCCGTGGACAGTATGTGACGAGGACGCATGGAATATTGCACATAGTATTTTAGGATATATCTCACTTCCGATTGCTCTACTCTATATCGCTTGCACTCTGACGATTTCCAACTTTGAAATCGTTACCCTCTGTGCAATGGCGACATGGATTGGTATTCCGGGTGTGATTTCTTATCTGTTCTCTAAAAAGAAAATGAGTGGGAAATAAATCATAGAAAAATTCAAATTTGTAGAACTGAAAGACCAACTGCAATTAATTATTCACAGCTTTACTAAGCAGGAAATCTGAAAAGGTCTCCTGCTTTTTTGCACCCAAAATTGAATATGAAACTCTAAAGCACTTGCTGTTCTCACTTTGAAAATGACAGGTGCAGACCTGATGTTTTGACCGTTGCCTATCGCCTGTGAGGAAAGTATCGGGGACTATGGATTTTGCATAAATGTGCGTTACAAGGCTTGAACAGGAACTCTGCACACAAAATTTTTTCTTCCATTCTTTAGGCTAATGAAGTATAATAAACAAAATATAATTTTAGAAGTGAGCTTTTCGGGAGGCAGTATATATGGAAAAAAGTAAGGTAGAATTTGTATATAAAAATATTTCTTTATTAAACAAGATAAGTATAGTGAATAAAAAAATATTTCGTATTTTGCCATATATTTGTGTGGCTTCACTTGTTATAGGGATGATTGGTCTCTTACTAAAAGAAATGTTGCCTATAAAAGGAGTGTTGCCTACTTATATTAGACTTGTTTGCTTAGTCATATTTTTCTTAACCTTTTTGATGTGGTTGGTGTCTTTCTTTTTTGAATATATTTTCCTGTTTTTATGGAAATGCCCTGTATGTAAAGGAAAATTTCCATGGTATAAGACTACTTTGGGATATTTAGGAGAAGAAGGAGGTAGTCTTGTAAATAAAGAAGTTAAAGATATTTGTGACCGCAAGAATAAGAAAATATCTTTAATTCAATATGAAAATAGCAATTTAATCATTCCCAAAAAGTGTCCGCATTGTGGGGAAGTTATATGGAAAAAATAATTTTTGTAGATTACCTGTAATCTGCCACAACTGAATATGACTGTAAAGGAAGATGAAATATGAGAAAAGAGTTGAAACAAATATTGCTTATTTGTTTATTTTTAATCATTGGTTGTGTGCTTGGTTATTTTGTAGCACTTAATCAAATAAATCAGCTTAGTGACCCTGAGTACATTGCGTTTTGGACAAGTCAAAATATGTCTGTTCCTGAACCATTAGGATTTACAAGAAGTATTCTTTCTTTTGGATTGCTTTTTGCCGGAATACCAACAGGTTTGATTTTTTATAGCGGTTTAGTTAAGAAATGGCTAACTCCTATCGCACCTAAAATTATAATTGGATTTGTTACTTTCCCGATTTATACACTTGCTGGAGTAATCGGTTCAATTCCTTTTATCATCTATAAAGGAATTTTTCTATTCAAAAATAATAGATGTAAATGACAACGAACTTTCCAAGAGTAGGGTGTTTATCAACTACTTTTTAAGGCAATCACGCAAGGACGATCAGCTACATAGTTGGTCGTTTTTGTTTATCCATTTGCAGACTATCTGTAATCTGCCACAACTGAATATGACCGTCAAGGTCAGATGAAGAAACCGATGTATTGAGCGTAAAGCGTCGGTTTTTCTTTTCTAAAATTTACATAACCACAGGTTAGTACAACTGATAGACTAACTATAATTAAACAGGTTTTTACATAGCCGAGAGGTTTATCAAACGATAATCCCCTCGGCTTATTTTATTTTCAAGGAGGTGCAAAAGTGAATTATCAGGAGTACAAGCAATCCCTGAACCAAAGGCTGACCGACAAGGTACAGCGTGAGTTTTCGGCTTTTCGGGAAGAAATGTTAGAAAAACCGCCGCAGGAAATTTACGATGCAGCATATCAGATCGCATTGAAGAATGATATTGCCGAGTGTTTTTCGGAAACAGATTATTCCCCACAGGCGGCAAAAGCTCTCTTAAAATCGCCCAATCTGTTGCAGGAGGTTTATGATGAGTGGTTAGAAACCGATTATACCCATATGGAAGATTTACGCCAGACCATCACAGACTTTAAAGACTATATGGTTAAGACAGAAAAAATATTGTCTTGGGGAGAGAGGTAATAAAGAAATGAGAAGTAACAAGCCTTATGTTCCTCTTGATCCTGCACTCATCGAGCAGGCAAGACAGATTGACCTTTTAACTTATCTTAGGGACTGTGAACCGAGTAATCTTGTAAAAGTGAAAGGCACAACAAATGTGTATTGTACCGCTGAACACGACAGCCTAAAGATTTCCAACGGCAAGTGGTATTGGTGGTCGAGGGGCTTTGGCGGCGTATCTGCCCTTGATTATCTGATGAAAGTCAGAGGTTTTGGCTTTGTGGAGAGCATTGAAATTCTGACAGGCAGGGAGTTTTCTTATGTGCCGCCGCCCCCTGTTTCAAAGGAACAGAAAGAAAAAGCGCTGCTTTTACCCGACAGATATTCCAACAATGAGCAGGTCATTCACTATCTGTTTGGGCGTGGAATTGACTTGCAGATCATTCAGGAGTGCATTGATGCGGGTATCCTGTTTGAGAGTGCAGGACGATACCACAATGCTGTTTTTGTCGGTAAGGATGAAAAAGGCGTACCCAGATACGCCGCCTACCGAGGACTTGGCGGTAACTTCCGTCTGGATGCTTCGGGAAGTGACAAGCGGTATTCGTTCCGACTTCTGGCAGATAAGCCTTCAAGTTCGGTGCATTTATTTGAAGCCGCCATTGATTTACTGTCCTATGCCACTTATCTGAAATGTGAGGGAAAGGACTACAAAGGAGAAAATCTGCTTTCTTTGTCGGGGGTGTATCAGCCAAAGAAAGAACTGAAAGACAGCACCATCCCCATTGCCCTATCCACATTTTTGAAAGCAAACCCGCAAATTAAAACGCTCTATCTGCATTTAGACAATGACAATACAGGCAGACGGTGTACCGCCGCCTTAAAAGTATTGCTGCAAAAAGGCTATGAGATCGTTGACGCACCGCCGCCTGTCGGTAAGGATGTCAACGATTTTTTGTTGTCCTATCTGGGTATCGGACAGCAGAAAACCCATCGTGAAAGGGGGGATGCCCGTTGATTGTCGGATGAGTATTTCCAGAAAGATACTAAAAACAACATCAAATTTAAGAACGAAAGCGAGGAATTATCCAATGAAAAAATATGCAGTTACTCTTACAGGACACTATGAAAAGACCATTTCTGTTTATGCAGATACGCCCGAACAGGCGGCGGAGAAAGTCAAAATCATTCTCTTTGACACCGACATTATTTCTTTTTCCGAGGAAGATTTTGTCTGCGGAGAAGCCAAGATTGAGGACGCAAATAAGGAAGATGGAAAGGAAAAAGATACGCCCGATGAAGAGGAGGACGAGTGTATGAACCACGAGGATTGTTCGGGATGTCCGTATCTTTGCCCTGCGTGTGGAGAATGTCTGTGCGAGTACGAGGACTAAGACAGGTCTTACCAAGCACTGAATTTGATTATCCATCTTTTGACGGATACCAAATTCGCTTGTTAGGGGAAGTCCCCTAATACCCCCAATCAAAAGAAATACCGCAAGGGTATCCCATTATGCCGTAAAGCACGGCAGGAATAAGGAAAGGAAGTGTTAAGAATGAGTGAGTGTATCTCTTTTATCATCGGCACAATGGTCGGCGGTCTGACAGGTGTTGTGCTGATGTGCTGTTTGCAGATAGGAAGGCTCTCCGACAGAAAGGGTGTGACCGATGCGTAAACGAAATGTGCAGGTACTCTTTCGGCTGACGGAGGAGGAAGCCGATGAGCTTAACGAGCTTGTGCGAAAGTCGGGGCGTTCCAAAGAAGCGTTTTTAAGGGCGATGGTGAAAGGTTACCGTCTGTGTGAAAAGCCTGCCCCAGAGTTTTACCAGATGATGCGTGAGCTGTCTGCCATTGGCAACCGTGTCAATCAGCTTGCGGCAAAAGCCAACGCTCTGAACTTTGTGGATGCACCGATGCTTACGGAAGAAGCAGTTAAGTGGCGGCAGTTCCAGATGGATATTCGCAAGAAGTATCTGCTTCCGAAAAAGGATCGGGGTAATGGCTGTCTGTGAGATATGGGATGTGAAAGGCAGGCTTGACCACCCCATAGACTATGCCAAAAACCCAGAAAAGACCGTCAATCCCAAATACACGGAAGCAGACTTGCAGGCATTAGGTGATGTGATGAAATACGCTACTAACGGAGAAAAAACGGAGAAGCAGTTTTTTGTCACAGGCGTCAACTGTGACCCTGCCACCGCAAGGGATGAAATGATGATTACCAAAGGGCAATGGCAGGATGAGAGTGAGATTGTCTGCTATCACGGCTACCAGAGCTTCAAGCAGGGCGAGGTCACACCAGAGCAGGCTCACGAGGTCGGGGTGAAACTTGCCGAGCGTATGTGGGGCGACCGGTTTCAAGTGATTGTCGCCACCCATTTGAATACGGACTGTCTGCATAACCATTTTGTGTTAAATTCCGTATCCTTTGCGGACGGGAAGCATTACCACGACAATAAGAAAAATCTGCGTCTGCTCCGCAAGCGGTCGGATGAGCTGTGTCGTGAGTATGCCCTGTCCGTGATTGAACAGCCAAGCGGCAGGAAGAAGCCTTACGCTCTTTATCAGGCGGAAAAGCAGGGACTTCCTACCAGAGATACGGTGGCAAGGCAGGCGGTGGACGAAGCCATCAGCAAGTCGTTTACGCTGAAAGACTTTGACCGTGAGCTGTTAAAGATGGGCTACCGCATTAACTTTGACCCCAACCGTAAGTATTGGACAATCATTGGGAAAGGATGGCAAAGACCAAAACGGCTTTACAAGCTGGGCGAGGATTATACCAATGACCGCATTGTGGAGCGTATTAAGGAAAATTCCTATGCCGTCAGATTTTCACAGTTTGCCGAGTCCACAAAAGAAGTTAAGGTTTTCCGTGTCCGAGGGACAATGAAAAATGCCCGAAAGATAGGCGGACTGCGGGGGCTGTATCTTCATTACTGCTATAAGCTCGGCATCCTGCCAAAAGGCAGAAAACAAGATTATGCGAAGCTCCATTATCTTTTGAAGGACGACCTTATGAAGATGGAGATGATCGCAAAGGAAACAAGGCTGCTTTGCCGCTGTCATATTGACACCGCAGAGCAGCTTTTGTCATATAAGGCTTCTCTGACAACGGAGATGGCAGAGCTGACCGCAAAGCGTAAGGGACTTTATTCCCTCTCCCGCAAAGCAAGCGGCGAAGAAAAAGAGGCGGTCAAGGCTCAGATTTCCGAGATTACAGGGCGGCTTAACACGATACGAAAGGAGGTCAGACTGTGTGAGGGCATCGAAGTCCGAAGCGGTGTCTTAAAAGAGAAGTTGCAAACCATTCGGACAGAAGAACAGGAAACCAAACGAGAGGAGCTGATGAAGAATGAACACAGGCGGCGAAGCGGCAGAACAGATCGTCCGAATGAGCTTGGAGGGCTTTGAGGTCGCTGCCAAAATTACAGGGGCAGGGGCGAAGAATATCGCCATCCTGCTCTATACCATTCTCAAGGAAGAAAAGAAAACGAAAGGAAAATCAAGGCTTACCAATATGCTCCGTTCTGGCAAGGAGTTGAAAGTCTTTACGGTCAGGCGTGGCGACCTGAAAAAATTTACGCAGGAAGCCAAACGGTACGGGGTACTTTACTGTGTATTGGCTGACCGAAAAAATAAAGACCCCAATGCGGTTGTGGATGTGATCGCCAGAGCAGAGGACGCATCGAAGATCAGCCGAATTGTGGAACGCTTCAGCTTGGCGTCTGTGGATACCGCTACCATCGTACAGGAAGCGGAAAGGACAAAAGACGGTAAGTCGGCAAAGACAGGGCAGCCAGAGCCAGACATCGGGGTACAGGAAAAAGCACAGAAGGATCAATTATTAGATGCCCTGATGGGGAAGCCTGTCCAGAAAGAGGACAATGCCCCAAACCCCTCGGTGGCAAAGACAGAAAAGTCCCCTCTGTCCGAGCCTACCTTAGAGAAGCGAAGCAAGTCCGCAGAGGGGGCTACTTTGAATAAGGAGAAACCATCTGTCAAGGAAGAACTGCGGAAAATCAAAGAGAGCCGTAAGGAACAGGAAACAGAAACTTCCCCGACTCTCAATCAGGAAAAATCTTCCAATCAGGCAAAACAGCCTGTGAAAAAGACAGAGCATAAGCAGCCTGCCAGACGGAAGAAACCGAAAAAATCGAAAGGAGCAAGATAATGAGTATTTACGATGTATTTGGTGGTAGTAAGCCATTTAATAAGGAGGAATGGGCGGCACAAAAACAGGCACAGCGTAAGGAAGCCTATGAAATGATTGACAACACTTGTGCCGAGATGCTTGCGGACGGCGATGCCTTTGGGCAGTATCTTGAGGTACAGGGGCGTTTTGACCGTTACTCTGTCAACAATGCGATTTTAGTATCTGCCCAGATGCCTGAAGCGACTTCTTTGAAGGATAAAAATGCTTGGAAGCAGAGCCGTGTCTATGTAAATAAGGACGCCCAGAAGGTTATCATTCTTGAGCCGGGGAAAGAGTACACCCGTGAGGATGGGACAAAGGCGGTTGGCTACAATGCAAAAGAAGTGTATGATATTTCCGATACTTCCGCAGCAAACCGACAGCCGCCGCAGGAAAAGAAAGGAATGAGGGAGCTTGTATCGGCAATGATTGACGCAAGCCCTGTTGGTTTTCAGCCTGTGGACGATCTGGAACTGCCTGCTTTTTATGACAGCGGACAGCAGACCATTTTTATTAAGACAGGGCTTAACGAGGAACAGCTCTTTGTGAGTATGGCAAAGGAAGTGTCGGCGGCAGTCTTTGATTTTAAGTATAACGAGAGCCGAGATGCGTCTGATTTTAAATCGTTCTGCGTTGCCTATATGGTCAGTTCCCGTTACGGTGTGGATACAAGGGCGTTCCGTTTCGATAAGCTTCCCAAAGAGTATGAGGGAATGGACGCACAGGCACTCAAAGGCGAGCTTGGTTCTATGCGTGATGTTCTGGGAGAAATTCAAAGCGAGATGTATAAGAGCCTTGAAAAGAATAAGCCTGCAAAAAGCAAAGAGCAGGAACGCTAAGGCGAGGTGCTGCTTATGAAAGAAGAACGCTACCATCTGGCATTGGACGCTTATGATAAAAATATTGTCATCCGTGCCTTAAACACCTTACGGACACAGCAGTTACAGGAGGAACGCCCCACCGACCCTGTGGATGAACTGATTATCAAGGTGTCTGAAGCTCCGAGCAGAAAGGTCAGGGTGCTGCCCTGCAAGTGCCGTGAGGAACGATAACGATCAGAAAACGAGCCTGATCCTTGCCGTCTGCGGTATTCTTCCCATCGTGTGGTTTGCCCTCTTGACCGCCCCGTATGTAGATGGCGGTCTGGTGGAAATTATCGAAAACCTACCCATAGCAATGAACAACCCGTTTCACATAACGGTGTGTGAGGACAGCGTAAAAACTGTCCTTCTTTTTTTGCTTGCTTACGGGATGGGGATCGGTATCTATCTGTCCACACGGAAGAATTACCGCAGGCGTGAGGAACACGGTTCTGCAAAGTGGGGCAACGCAAGTGCTATCAACAAGAAATATCAAGACAAGAACCCGTCTGCGAATAAGCTGCTGACCCAGAATGTCCGTATCGGTCTGGATGGGAAAAAGCACCGCCGAAACTTGAACATTCTTTGCTGCGGTGGTTCTGGGGCGGGAAAAACCCGCTTCTTTTGCAAGCCCAACGCTATGCAATGCAACACATCTATGGTGGTTTTAGACCCAAAGGGAGAAATTGTCCGAGATGTGGGAGGGTTGCTTGAAAAGAAAGGGTATGAGGTGCGTGTCCTTGACCTTATCAATATGCACAAGAGCCATTGTTACAATCCTTTTGTCTATCTGAAGAACGATAACGATGTGCAAAGGCTTGTGACCAATCTTTTTAAGGCAACGACCCCGAAAGGCAGCCAGTCGCAAGACCCGTTCTGGGATACGGCGGCAAGTATGCTGCTTTTGTCCTTGGTATTCTATCTCAAATACGAAGCACCAAAGGACGAGCAGAATTTCCCGATGGTTATGGAGTTACTCCGTGCAGGGGAAGTCCACGAGGATGATGACAGTTATATCAGTCCTCTTGACGAACTATTTGACCGTCTGGAAATGGAGAACCCAGACCATATCGCTGTGAAGTATTACAAGGATTACCACTCTGGCAGTGCCAAGACCTTAAAGAGCATCCAGATCACCCTTGCCGCAAGGCTTGAGAAATTCAATCTTGAGAGTGTGGCGGCTTTAACCGCTACCGATGAGCTTGACCTGCCGTCATTAGGCGAGAAAAAGGTGGCTCTGTTTGCCCTGATCCCAGACAACGACACGAGCTTTAACTTCCTTGTGTCGATTTTATACACCCAGATTTTTCAACAGCTCTTTTATCTTGCCGACCACAAATACGGAGGAAGCCTGCCTGTGCATTGCCATTTTATTATGGATGAATTTGCCAATGTTTCGCTGCCAGACGATTTCGACAAGATATTGAGTGTGATGAGGTCGAGAGGTGTGTCGGTCAGCATCATCCTGCAAAATCTGGCACAGCTCAAAGCCTTATTTGAAAAGCAATGGGAAAGCATTTGCGGTAATTGTGACGAATTTTTGTATCTGGGCGGCAACGAACAGAGTACCCATAAGTATGTGTCGGAGCTTTTAGGAAAGGAAACTATTGATACGAACACCTATGGGAAAAGCTCTGGTCGCAGCGGGAATTATTCCACCAACTATCAAATCTCAGGGCGTGAGCTTTTAACCCCAGACGAAGTGCGTATGCTTGATAACCGCTACGCCCTTTTGTTTATCCGTGGGGAGCGTCCTGTGATGGACTTGAAATATGATATTTTAAAGCACCCTAATTTAAAGCTGACAACGGACGGAGGAACGCCGCCCTATCTGCACGGCGAACCGACACAGGCTGTCGCAACCCTTGTGTTTGACAGCGATATTCCAAAGAACGCTGTAACGGTGCAGGCTGTCAGCACATCTTATGAACTTCTGTCCGAGGAGGACTTAGAGGAATTATTCAAAATTTAAGGAGGAATTACTGTATGAGATTATTTAAGAAGAACAACACCCAGAAGAACAACACAAAGCTGCCGATGACAGGCAGGGTAAAGAAAGGCTTCCGCTTTTACTGTATGGTGGTGATGGCGATGACCGTTGTGCTTGGCAGCTCCGTGACTGCCTTTGCCGCAGGTGATCCGTTGACCGTAGTCAATAACCTGTCCGACTTTATCTTCGGTCTGGTAAGGGCTGTCGGAATGATTATGCTTGGCTTTGGTATCGTGCAGATTGGTTTATCCCTGAAATCTCACGACCCCTCTCAGAGAGCAAACGGTTTTCTGACCCTTGCAGGCGGCGTTGTGATTACCTTTGCAAAAGAGATTTTAACCCTTATCACAGGTTAAGTTTGATGTAAGGAAGAAAGAAAAGATAATGCCTGCGGTGCTGTTTCCTTTGGAACTGCACCGCAGGAGGAAAGGAGGGGACAAAATAGAGAATAACCAGAAATACAATATCATTTATGCCGATCCACCGTGGCGATACCAACAGAAAAGGTTGTCGGGAGCTGCGGAACATCATTATCCCACAATGAGCGTGAAAGATATTTGCGGGCTGAAGGTAGAGGAGATTGCAGCAAAGGATTGTGTCTTGTTTCTATGGGCGACTTTTCCCCAGCTTCCTGAAGCTCTGCGTGTGATTAAGGCGTGGGGCTTTCAGTACAAAACAGTAGCCTTTGTCTGGCTGAAGCAGAATAAAAGTGGAAAAGGTTGGTTTTTCGGTCTGGGCTTTTGGACAAGGGGCAATGCGGAAATCTGTCTGCTTGCTATCAAAGGGAAACCGCACCGAAATTCCAACCGTGTCCATCAGTTTCTTATCAGTCCAATCCGAGGACACAGCCAAAAGCCCGAAGAAGCAAGAGAGAAAATCGTAGAGCTTATGGGGGACTTGCCCCGTGTGGAATTATTTGCCCGTGAAAAGACAGAGGGATGGGATGCTTGGGGAAACGAGGTGGAAAGTGATATTGAAATAAGCAGTGATACAGAAAAAGAATGGAGGTGATCGATGTGTCTGATAACTGGGTAGTTCAGAATTTGGAGAACGCTCTGAACACTTGGAATGAAAAGTTAGCGGAGATATGGCAGATTATTACCCAATCCCCAGAGCAGTTCAAAGGCGGCACGATATGGGATGTGATCGTCGGCATCCACGGTGCGGTGCAGGCGATCGGACTTGCCCTTTTGGTGCTGTTTTTTGTGGTAGGCGTAATGCGTACCTGCGGCAATTTTGCAGAGGTCAAACGCCCCGAACAGGCATTGAAGCTGTTTATCCGTTTTGCCCTTGCGAAAGGTGCGGTCACTTATGGTTTGGAGTTGATGATGGCTCTTTTTAATATCGTGCAAGGCTTGATTTCTACCATAATGAACGCCGCAGGTTTTGGTTCGGCAACCGATACGGTATTGCCGCAGGAAATTGTAACAGCAGTTGAGGACTGTGGCTTTTTTGAGAGTATTCCCCTTTGGGCAGTCACCTTGATCGGCGGTCTGTTTATTACGGTCTTGTCGTTCATTATGATTATGTCGGTGTACGGCAGGTTTTTCAAGCTCTACCTTTATACCGCCATTGCACCTGTGCCGTTATCTGCCTTTGCAGGAGAGCCGAGCCAGAGTGTGGGCAAGAGTTTTATCAAGAGCTATTCTGCGGTCTGCCTTGAGGGAGCGATCATTGTGCTTGCCTGTATTATCTTTTCCCTCTTTGCCGCAGCTCCGCCCGTAGTCAATCCTGATGCGGCGGCAGTTACGATGGTGTGGAGTTATGTGGGCGAGCTGATTTTTAATATGCTCATTTTAGTCGGTGCGGTCAAAATGGCAGACCGAGTCGTGCGTGAAATGATGGGATTGTAATGCGAAATTTTTCTGTGCGTATTGACTTGGTTGTATGAAATGAGTATAATATGGGTAGAATACTACTATCTAATATACGAGAAGGAGGTTTTGTTATGAATATTCGTCCATCCGCAGCAATCCGCCAGAATTACAATGAGATTGCCGATATGTGCAGAAAGACCGCAGAGCCGATTTTCCTTACCAAGAACGGCGAGGGAGATTTAGTCGTTATGGATATTGAAACTTATAACCGCAGGGAGAAAATGCTGAAGCTGCGTGAGGAACTGCTTGCCGTAGAGGAAGATAGGATGCGTGGAAGCAAAGGCTACTCTGTTGATGAAGTCGCTGCGATGATGCGTAGTGCAATCAAGGAGGCGGCAGGTCATGGAACAGCAGAATAAATACCATGTGATTGTATCGGAACGGGCAACGCAGATGCTTGTTTCCCACGCTGCTTTTCTGGCACAGGTCAGTCCAGAAGCGGCGGAACGGCTGACAGCCGAATTTGAAAAGGCTGCAAATTCATTAGAACTGATGCCGCAGAGATGTCCGTGGCTGACAGGGGAATATATCCCAAGAAATGCCTATCGTTTTATCCTGTTTGAGAAACGCTATATGATCATATTCCAGATAGTAGACGATATAGTCTACGCTGATTATGTGGTGGATTGTAGGCAGGATTACAGTTGGCTCATTCGATAACAACAAAATAACTTTTAGAAATCGTCACTTACAGTTGGGTGGCGATTTTTTTATGTCTAAAAGTATCAACAAGGAAAGGATGATAGAAATGAAGAAAGAAGAAAAATATTACCAGATTTATCGTATCCATTTACTAAACGGAGAAGTGATTGAAGCATCAGAAGAATACGACCTGCCTGTTGAAAAAGGACTGGTGGGAAAATTCCAAAAGGCAGACGACAACAAAGTATTTGAAATAGGAGATGCTGTTTCTGGATTGCTTTATGTTCCAAAACGCAGCATCCTTTTTATAGCGACAGGAGAGGTCAAGAAGGGATGGTGCTAATATGGAAGTCAAGATAAATAAGGAGATCCGTAATTATACGGAGAGTATGTTTTTTGGACTGTCGATGCGGCAGTTCATTTTTTCTGTCCTTGCCTGCGGCGTGGCGGTGGCTTTGTATTTTCTTCTCCGTCCCTACTTTGGCACAGAGACATTAAGCTGGATGTGTATTTTAGGAGCTTCGCCTTTTGCAGCGTTGGGGTTTATCAAGTACAACGGGATGACAGCGGAGCAGTTCGTCTGGGCGTGGATAAAATCAGAGTTTATCATGCCGAAAAAGCTGTTGTTTTCCCCAGATAATCTCTACTATGAAGCCTTAAAAGAAACGATTGACATCCACGAAAAAGAAGCTCTGGGTATCCGTATCCACAGAAAGCAAAAGAGCAGACAGAGGAAGAAATCTCAAAAGAGCAAGGAGGTATCGAATGATTAAAACATTGAAAAATCTGTTTAAACAGGATAAGGAAAAGTTTGTCGTACCCAAATCGGTGCAATCGGTGATCCCGATTAAGACGATCTGGGAGGACGGCGTTTTTCTTGTGGGAAAGAACAAGTATGCAAAGACATTTAAGTTTGAGGATATTAACTATGCGGTGGCAAGTCGTGAGGACAAGGAAGCGATGTTCCTTGAATATTCCGAACTTCTCAATGCCCTTGACAGCGGTGCGACTACGAAGATTACCATTAACAACAGGCGTCTTAACAAGGCAGACTTTGAGCAGACGATCTTAATCCCAATGGCAGACGATGGACTGGATAAGTACCGCAAGGAATATAACAAAATGCTGCTTGATAAGGCAACAGGTGCAAATGCCATTGTGCAGGATAAGTATGTGACGGTATCTGTCTGCAAAAAGAATATTGAAGAAGCCCGAAATTATTTTGCCCGTGTGGGTGCTGACCTGATCGGGCATTTTAACCGTCTTGGCTCAAAGTGTGTGGAACTTGACGCAGGAGAAAAACTCCGTATTTTTCACGATTTTTACCGCACAGGAGAGGAAACAGGTTTTGCCTTTGATATGCTTTTGAGTATGCGAAAAGGTCACGATTTTAAGGACTATATCTGCCCTGATACTTTCGAGTTTGAAAAAGACTACTTCCGTATTGGCGACAGATATGGGCGTGTGATTTTTCTTCGTGAGTATGCGGCATATATCAAAGACAGTATGGTGGCAGAGCTTTGTGAACTGAACAGAAATATGATGCTGTCCGTAGATGTTGTCCCTGTTCCTACGGACGAAGCGGTAAGAGAAGTGGAAAACAGACTTTTGGGTGTGGAAACCAACATCACAAACTGGCAGAGAAAGCAAAACCAGAACAATAACTTTTCCGCAGTTATTCCCTACGACCTTGAACAGCAGCGAAAGGAAAGCAAGGAATTTCTGGACGATTTGACGACCCGTGACCAGAGGATGATGTTTGCTGTTTTGACAATGGTGCATACGGCAGAAACGAAAGAGCAGCTTGATAATGATACGGAAGCACTCCTTACCACCGCCAGAAAGCACCTGTGCCAGTTTGCGGTACTGAAATATCAGCAGATGGATGGATTGAATACCGCCCTGCCCTTTGGTGTCCGCAAGATTGACGCCCTGCGTACCCTTACCACAGAGAGCCTTGCGGTATTTATCCCTTTCCGTGTGCAGGAAATCTATCACGAGAACGGTGTGTATTACGGGCAGAATGTGATCAGCAAAAATATGATCATTGCAAACCGCCGCCACCTGTTAAACGGAAACTCCTTTATTTTAGGTGTATCTGGTGCAGGGAAATCGTTTACGGCGAAGGAAGAAATGACCAATATCATTCTCACAGACCCTAATGCGGATGTTATCATTATCGACCCAGAGCGAGAATATTCCCCTCTTGTAAAAGCAATGCAGGGAGAAGTCATCCACATCTCTGCCACAAGTGAAAGCCACATCAACGCTATGGATATGAACTCTGATTATGGTGACGGTGCAAACCCCGTCATTCTGAAATCAGAGTTTATTTTATCCCTGTGCGAGCAGCTTATCGGCGGCAACAGTCTTGGTGCAAAGCAGAAGTCCATCATTGACCGCTGTACGGCAAGTGTGTACCGCTATTATCAGCAGGGCAACTATATGGGAACACCGCCGACTTTGCAGGACTTCCGTGAGGAATTGTTAAAGCAGAATGAGCCAGAAGCACAGGAGATTGCCCTTGCCATTGAGCTGTTTACGGACGGTTCTTTGAATACCTTTGCCAAGCATACCAATGTGGATACAAAGAGCCGACTTATCTGTTATGACATCCTTGATTTAGGAAAGCAGTTGCAGCCGATCGGTATGCTTGTAGTCCTTGACAGTATCTTAAACCGTATCACCCAGAACAGAGCCAAAGGAAGAAATACCTTTATCTTCATTGACGAGATTTACCTGCTGTTCCAACACGAATATAGTGCCAACTTCCTTTTTACCCTCTGGAAGCGTGTGCGTAAGTACGGTGCTTACTGTACAGGTATTACCCAGAATGTGGACGACCTGTTACAGAGCCATACGGCAAGGACAATGCTTGCAAACTCCGAGTTTATCATTATGCTCAATCAGGCATCCACCGACAGACTTGAGCTTGCCAAACTCCTGAATATCTCAGACCTTCAGATGAGCTATATCACAAATGTGGGGGCAGGACAGGGACTTTTAAAGGTAGGCAGCTCCCTTGTACCGTTTGTCAATAAGTTTCCAAGAAATACAGAGCTTTACAGGCTGATGACAACGAAGTTCGGAGAAGTGTAAGGGGGAATTAAACTGATACAACAAGAAAGTAGTAGTAAATTCTGCCTTGAAAGAAATTGTATCTATGCACAGGACTGTATGGCAATATTAAAAAATATTCCAGACAAGAGTATAGACTTAATCATTGCAGACCCGCCTTATTATCGTATGAAAGGAAAGTTTGATTTTGTCTTTTCGTCAATAACAGACTATCTGGATTGGTGTTATTTGTGGGTGAAAGAATGTTACAGGGTGTTAAAACCGAATGGTGCTTTTTACTGTTGGGGAAGTAGTTTAATGATTGATAAACTTTCTGTAAAAGTTTTAGATGAGTTTGACTGGATCAAGCGTAATTTGATTGTTTGGAATTTTTCTACTGGACGCCCTGCAAAAGCGACTTATCGAAACGAAACAGAATTTTTATGGTTTTACAGCAATCCCTTACACGAAATCAATCACGATGCAATTCGTATTCCTTACCATAAGGGTGGTGAAAACGATAAGAGGAAGAATCCCAAAGGTAAGACTTGTGGAAATGTATGGGCGTTTCCAAGAATTATGCCGAATTACAAGGAGGCAACGGAACATCCTACACAAAAACCAGAAAAGCTTGCAGAGAGGATATTGCTTGCAAGCAGCAAGGCGGGCGATTTGGTGTTAATTCCTTTTGCCGGTTCAGGAAGTGAAATCGTTGCGTGTGTAAGAAATCAAAGAAATTTTATTGCAACAGAATGTAATGAAAGGTATGTACAGGATATTATTTTTCCGAGGTTAGAAAAGACATTTGGTGTTGAGAAATTTTTAATGAAAAGAGAAAAGAATGGAGGTATGTATATTGAATATCCAATTTCGCTCTACTGCCCATCGTGATTTCTTTCTGGAAATGATGTCAAAGTGTAAAGTCAACGACTGTTATCACAGGGCATTTTTCTATGTAATGGGCATTGCAGGAGAAACAAGGGCAAATATCAATCAGATGTTTGACTTTAATCAAGACTGTATTGAACCAGAAGGGATGTATGGAGGGTGGCAGACAAGTGGAACGGTCAAGGTCTGCCACCTTGCCTTTAATCTCTGGAACAACTATGTAGAGGAAGGTCGGGAAACGAGCTTTACTCCAGAAGATTTGTTCTGCTGTGAGTTCGCCCCGTATTTTATGGAGGGCATTAAAGTTAGATACCCAGAATATTGCAGGGAACTTCATACGCCCCAAAAGCAGAACGACCATACACGCTAAAGGAAACACCCTGCGGGTGTACCATGATGCCCAGAAAACAGGGCAGGAATGAAGAAAGGAATAGCCTATGAAAGATTATCTGAAGAAATATAAGAAACAGATTTGTTTGACTGCCGCCGTGTGCCTGCTTGGTACGGCGGCTTTTTGCGGTTTTCACATCTATCATCATTATGCACAGGTGGAGGAACAGACAGAAGCCTTTGAACAGATTGCCGAAGTGGTGGAACAAGCTCCCGAAAGTGAGCCTGCTTCTGGGAATACGCCTGTCAGCGAGGGCGAGGATGTTCTTGCAAAGTATAGAGAACTTTATTTGCAGAATGAAGATATGGTGGGATGGATCGCTATTGATGGAACAAAGCTCAATTATCCTGTCATGCAGACAAAGAACAATCCGAACTTTTATCTCAAGCGAAATTTTGAAAAAGAATACAGCGATCTGGGTGTACCGTATATTCAGGAAAATTGTGACATCTTAAACAGCGATAACCTGATCATTTACGGACACCACATCAAAGGCGGCAAGATGTTTGGTGCGTTGGAAAGCTATAAGTCCAAGAGCTTTTATGAAAAGCATAAGACCATTCAGTTTGATACGCTGACCGAGCAGGCAGAATATGAAATCGTGGCGGTATTTAAGACTGTGGCATATAGTGCAGAGGGTTATCGCTATTACGATTTTGTAAATGCGGAAACAGAAGAAGCTTTTGCGGAATATGTTGCCAAGTGTAAGGAACTTGCTCTTTATGATACAGGAGTAAGTGCTGAGTATGGAGATAAGCTCATTACCCTTTCGACTTGTGAATATTCTGCTCAAAATGGCAGGCTTGTGGTTGTGGCAAAAAAGGTTGTTTAATGTGACCGCAAAATCTCAAAGGATGTGCTGTATTCTTGGAAGGGAGGTTTTGTATGGCGAAGATTAAAACCAGAGATGCGGTCAAAGGAACAATCAAGACCATTGATAAGGCTGCTGTTGCTTCGGAGCGTATGAAATCTGCTTATACCAAGACAAAGGATAAAGCAGAGCAGAGCTGCTATGCGGAGGAAAACTCTGCCACAGAATATGCTGCTGATAAGGTGTCCCACACCGCTGAGCGTGTGACTGCTGAGGGTGTCTATCAATTTGACAAGCAGGGACAGAAAAGCGTTCGCACCACGAAAGAGAACATTGTTAAGGCGAAGGACAAGGCTTTTGAGTTCAAGCAAAAAAGGATGATGAAAACAGTCCAAAGCCAAAGGGCAAATGCTGCAGGACAGAACGGCTCACAATTCCATTACGGAACGGTGAGCCGTTCTTCTGCGTCTAATACCTCTGTTCAGCGTGTGAAAGGGGCAAGACAGACACAAAAGACCATAAAGCAATCTGCCCGAAACAGTAAAAATGCAATTAAAACTGCTGCAAAAGGAACAGTCAAGACGACACAGAAATCAGTTAAGACTGCACAGGCAACCTCAAAAGCTGCCATTAAAACAACACAGACTACCGCTAAATCTGCACAGGCAGCGGCAAAGGCATCTGCCAAGACTGCCCAGAAAGCGGCACAGGCGGCACGAGCCACGGCGAAAGCGTCCGCTGCTGCGGTCAAAACGACAGCAAAAGCTACTGTGTCAGCGGTAAAAGCGATTATAGCGGGTACAAAAGCATTGATTGCCGCCATTGTCGCAGGTGGTTGGGTTGCAGTGATCATTATTTTGATTGTTGTATTGCTTGGCTGTGCCGTGTCGCTCTTTGGCGGGGGAGGAAACAGCAATGCTTATACTCCCGTAAGTGCGGAAGTGGAAGCCTATGATCCATTGATACGCCAGTATGCCAGTCAACATGGCATTCCCGAATATGTGGAGCTTATCAAGGCAGTTATGATGCAGGAATCAGGTGGTCGTGGAAATGACCCGATGCAGGCTTCGGAGTGTGGATATAACACGAGGTATCCCAATACCCCGAATGGAATTACCGATCCAGAGTATTCGATTGATGTGGGTATTCAAAATCTTGCAGACTGCTTAAATGCGGCAGAGGTGGAAAACCCCGTAGATATGGAGCATATTAAACTTGCTTTGCAGGGCTATAATTTTGGGAATGGCTATATATCTTGGGCGAAAAATAACTATGGAGGATATTCCTATGCAAACGCCGTAGAATTTTCCGCAATACAGGCAGAACGCTTGGGATGGGACAGCTATGGCGATACGCAGTATGTCGCTCATGTGCTTCGTTACTATCCATACGGACGGGCATTTACAAGTGGCGGTAATCAGGCGATTGTAGAGGTTGCTTTAACGCAGCTTGGCAATGTGGGCGGTGAGCCTTACTGGTCGTGGTACGGTTTTGACAGCCGTGTGGAATGGTGTGCCTGCTTTGTATCTTGGTGTGCTGAACAATGTGGCTATTTGGAAAGTGGGATTATACCGAAATATTCTCTTTGTTCGGATGGTGTGAATTGGTTTCGGAACAATGGACAATGGCAAGGTCGGGATTATGAGCCGACAGCAGGCAATCTCATCTTCTTTGACTGGGAGGGAGATGGTACAATCGACCACACAGGGATCGTGGAGAAAAGCGAAAATGGTACAGTTTATACCGTTGAGGGTAACTCTGGGGATGAATGTAAGCAGAGAAATTATCCTGTCGGAAGCAGCGTAATCTACGGTTATGGTATCCCTGCGTATTAAAAAATTGCTCATCCATAGCAATGTGGATGAGCGTTTTACATAAACAAAACATTGGGCGAATATTGACTTCATTATTTAGATTTTGGTATAATATAACGGTTTATATAGTGCTGAAAAAACTATTCAGACGGAAGGGATTTAGCAACAAGAGGGTGAAGAAGTGTTTAACATAGCAATTTGTGATGATGAAGAAACGCTCATTGATGAGTTGAAAGAAAATCTTATAAAATATGCCGCTGAAACGAATAAAGAGTTTTGCTTTTTTATCTATCACGACGGCAGCGAGTTATTGCAAGAATACAGGTCAGATTATGACCTGATTTTTATGGATATAAAGATGGAAAAGCTAAACGGCTTAAAGACAGCGGAGGAAATTCGCAAGATGGACAGCACCGTTGGGCTTATTTTCTTAACCTCTTTGAAGAAATATGTATGGAGAGGTTATGAGTACGGTGCAGTCAATTATCTCTTAAAGCCTGTAAAATATAGCGTCTTAAAAATGGAACTTGACCGTTATTTTGCCCGCTATCAAGGAAAAGATGAGCCGTATATGAGTTTTCAGAACGATAACGGAAAGTATAAGGTGCTGTATAAAAATCTCTGTTATGCAGAAACAGACAAGAGAAATGTGTTGCTCCATTTTGAGGGACAACAGCAGATAATCTACAAAAATATGAAAGAGGTATCTGCCATGCTCTTAGGACAGCCGCAGTTCGCCTGCCCGCACCAGAGCTTTGTAGTCAATATGGCTTATGTGAAAAGTGTGGAGAGCTTGGAACTTGTGATGACCACAGGAGAGCGTATTCCAATCAGTCAGCCAAAGCGTAAGGACTTTATGATGAAATTGACGGACTTCTGGGGGGATATGCTGTAATGGGACTTTATTATTGTTTGGATTTTATAGGCACACTAACAGAAGCGTTGTTCCTATATACTTTTAACCATTGCTTTTTGAAGCAACCCCGATTTACTACTCCGATATGTAAATGGATTACACCGACTACGCTTTTTGCACTTAGCTGGCTTTTGACTTGGTTTTCAGAACTTGGTGCATATAAAACAATATTTCTTATTGCTTGTATTTTTATTGTTTTGAAATTATGTTATAAAGACTCTATTTATCAAATACTTACAGCGATGGAAATATGGTTTATGTCAGTTTGCCTATTTTCAGAAGCTATGGGTATTGCTGTTGCAATTTGGATATTTGGTGATGATACGATGGTCTTAGTAGATGGTCAAAATATTATGCGTTGGGAAGCTTATATCGTAATATTGCTAATTCGCGCAACTGTGTTTTTTGTGTCGTATCTGATTGTTAAAAACATTAGATATAAAATTCAATTAAAAGATTGTTTAGTATTAACATTTACTTTTCTGATTGGATTTTTTGTTTATATACTATCTAACTATAACTACTTAAATTTGAGTAGAATTGCAGATATGACTATATTCGTAAGTAGCGTCGTATTATCATTAACATTCTATATTACTTTTATATATGCGAAAAACACGCTCTATCTCCGTGAGCAAGAGCAGAAAGACAAAATGCAGATAGCACAGCTTCAGCAGCAATTTGCCTACTATCAGGAAAAACTAAAAGACGAAGAAAAGGTACGCTCTGTTTACCACGATATGAAAAACCATCTGCTTGTATTACAAAAGCAGATCAATTCTCCCGAAACAGCGGAGATGGTTGAAAAATTGCAATCGCAGGTGGCAATGTATGAGGACTATGAGCATACGGGAAACGATATTCTTGACATCATTTTGAAAGAAAAATCGGAAAAGGCAAGGGAAAAGCATATCGCCTTATCGGTTACTGCCGATCTTAGTGATGTGGACTTTATTGAACCTTTGGACATCAGTACCATTTTCGGAAACGGACTTGACAACGCCATAGAAGCAAGTGAAAAACTTCCCGAAGAACAGAGGGCAATCCTTGTGAAAGCGGGGAAAATGCAAAACTTCTTTTCTGTACTGATTGAAAATAACTGCTTGCAAAATAGCGGAAATACAAAGAACCGCACCACAAAAGCAGATGAGTTCCTACACGGTTTCGGTATCTCCAATATGCAAAAAGCCGCTGAAAAATACAGCGGTCAGTTGACTACCAAGTGTGAAAGTGGAAAATTTCTCTTGAAGATTTTATTGCCGATACCATCAAGATTGGAGGTGCAATAAAATGTGGGTTTATCAATGCTTGGATATATTGAATACAGTATTAGAGATGGTTTGTCTGTATATTATCAGTAGAATTTTACTAAAAGAACCTCGCTTTCATACACCATTATGTAAATATATCCCGCCAATTATACTGTTTATGGTTACTTGGATATTCACTTGGTTTTCGGGGCTTGGTGCATTTAAAATTCCAATTATTGCTGTATTGACTGTAATAGTATTAAAAGTCAGTTACAAAGAGTCTGTCTTTCAAAGCATTATTGTTGTAGAGATGTGGCTTATCTGTTGTGTGTTTTTGACAGAAGTGTCTATTTATCTAATATCGAAATTCATATTCGATAATACGATTTTTGTGACGATAGATGGACAAAGTATGCTCCGGTGGGAAATGTATGTTATTGCAATTGCTATGCGTATTGTTTCAATGATTATCATTTATGCAGTACTGAAAAATTTCAAATATAAAGTCAAAGTCATTGATTGCGTGGTTGTATCAGTTGTTTTTAGTGTTTGTTTTTCGATGCAAATATTTGGGTCTTATAATATTTTGAATTTGAACAGAGTACCCGATATGATTGCCGTTACAGGTATGGTGATTTTAACTATCATTTTTCTTGTGGTTTTTCTCTATTCAAAAAATGTCATATATCTCCGTGAGCAAGAACAGAAAGACAAAATGCAGATTGCACAGCTTCAACAGCAGTTCGCTTATTATCAGGAAAAGCTAAAGGATGAGGAAAAGGTACGCTCCGTTTATCACGATATGAAAAATCATCTGATTGTCTTGCAACGGCAGATCAATTCTCCCGAAACGGCAGAAATGGTTGAAAAATTGCAATCGCAGGTGGCAATGTATGAGGACTATGAGCATACGGGGAACGATATTCTTGACATCATTTTGAAAGAAAAATCAGAAACGGCAAGAGAAAAGCATATTGCATTATCTGTTACCGCAGACCTTAATGGTGTAGATTTTATTGAGCCTTTGGATGTTAGTACCATTTTCGGGAATGGACTTGATAACGCCATAGAAGCAAGTGAAAAACTTCCTGAAGAACAGAGGGCGATACTTGTGAAAGCGGGGAAAATGCAAAACTTCTTTTCTGTACTAATTGAAAATAACTGCTTGCAGGATAGCGGAAACACAAAGAGCCGTACCACAAAGAATGATGATTTTCTTCACGGTTTCGGTATTTCTAATATGCGAAAAGCCGTTGAGAAATATGATGGTCAGTTGATGACCAAATGCGAAAACGGGAAATTCACATTGAAAATTTTAATACTAATTCCATAAAGAATATAGCTTATGAGCCTGTTGTCTATCACGGACAGCAGGCTTTTTATATTAGAATTTGCGTTCTGAATGTTAGAAACTGCGTCGGCTATTGTATCTTTATTAAAATGGAATATGATGAGCATATCAAGTGGTACAAATCAAGGAGGAATTACTATGTCAATATTAAACGCAACCCATTTGAAAAAATACTATGGTAAGGACGAGAGCCTTGTCAAAGCTCTGGATGATGTAAATGTATCCGTAGAAAATGGTCAATTTGTTGCCATTATTGGTACATCGGGCAGTGGTAAATCTACTTTGCTCAATATGCTTGGCGGATTAGACATTCCAACCGAAGGCAGTGTGCAGGTAGAAAATAAAAATCTTGAAAAACTAACCGAGGAACAGCTTACGGTGTTCCGCCGTCAGCGTATCGGCTTTATTTTTCAGAACTATAATTTAATCCCTTATCTTACAGCGTATGAGAATATCGTACTTCCTGTCCGTTTGGATGGAAAAATAGAGGATAAAAAATTCTTGAAAGAGATTGTGCATTTCTTGGAACTTGATGGGAAACTTTCTAACTATCCGAGCCATCTTTCGGGTGGACAGCAGCAGAGAGTGGCGATTGCCCGTGCTTTAATATCAAAGCCTGCAATCATTTTAGCTGACGAACCGACAGGAAATCTTGACAGTCGCACAAGTGATAAGGTTATTGATCTTCTGAAAATGACGAGCGAGAAGTTCAATCAGACTATTGTAATGATCACCCACAATCCTGAAATTGCTGAAAAGGCAGATGTGAGAATACGCATTGAAGATGGAAAAATAGCAAAATAAGGGAGGTGATCAGGATGAACAATAAAAAGATAACGGCAAAAATGATTTCTCGGATGTCAAAACAGAGCCTTAAATCAAGCCGTATGCGTAATATCTTCGTGATGATTACTATTGTTTTGGCGTCGGCTCTCTTGATGGCAATTTCTATGTATGCTGTCGGTCAGCAGGAGGATAATCAGAGAAAACTTTCCCACGCACAGGAAGTGGGTTACTATAATCTTACAAATGAACAGGTAGAAACCTTAAAGTCTGATGAAAGAATTGCATACCAAATTCAGGTTAAAATGGGAACAACCTCTGAAATGGATGGTTTTGAGGTTATCCCATATTATGTAAGTGAGCTGTCCGATAAAATTCAAATCGGAGAATTAGAAAGCGGTAAGCTGCCCATACAGGAAAATGAAATCGCAGTACAAGGTGCAATGCTAAAAAAAATGGGCATTGAGGCGAGCATAGGAAGTCAGTTGACCTTAAAGTTTTATGATGGAAATACAGAAACCTTTACGGTCACAGGTCTTTTGAAAGGTGGGGAAAATGCGAAACAGTTTGCAGCATTTTTCTCACAGAGTTATGCGGAAAGCGGCAGTCAGTTAAAGGACGAACCTTATGAGGTCTATGCAAAGTTGTATGGTGCGACAACAATGCGTTCCGAAGATTGCAAAGAAGCGATGTATTTAATCGGAAGTGACGCAGGGATTGAAAGAAAATATGTCAGCCCGTCAAAAGCATTTCTGGACTCTTTATCTGTGGATACACAGGATGTATTAAAATATGGTTTGATAGGTATCGTGATCCTGCTTGCCTGTATCTTGGTTATTTATGGTGTGTTTTATTTATCGGTTATCGGGAAAATTCATCAGTTTGGTCAGCTCCGCACAATCGGTATGACGAAGAAACAGATGAAAAAACTGGTATCAAAAGAGGGACGCAGACTGTTTTTGTATGCTTCTCCTATTGGTATTTTGATCGGTGGAATTGCAGGATACTTTATCATTCCGTCAGGATTTAGTATCATCAATACTTTGATAATGGCGGTTGTAGTGTTTGCAGTTATTTATATCATTACGATGATTTCCGTTCACAAGCCTGCAAAGTTAGCTGCTGCGGTATCGCCTATGGAAGCACTTCGTTATACAGCACAGGACGCTATGAAAAAGACTGCAAACAAGAAGATGTGCCGTAACCTTACTCCGCTTGGATTAGGTGTAATGAACTTCTCTAAGAACAAAAAGAAAGCGGTTATCACAATGCTTTCTCTTGCTCTTGGTGGTATTCTCTTTATGACGGCGGCGACTTTTATGTCCTCTTTCGATAGGGATAACTACGCAAGACAGGGTATCTGGAAAGAGGCGGAGTTCCATATCAAATATTCTGATGCTGCCGTTGAACTGAATGAAAATGGCATAAGCGGTTTGCAGGTACAGACGCCGATGACAGAGAAGATGGTGCAGGAGATCTCTGCCATAGACGGTGTAGAAAAGGTTGAGGAACTGAAAAATTTCGGCTTGCGTTTTGACTATCCGAAATACGATGAATATGGCAATGATGATTATATTTATCCGTTGAATGACGGAGAAATAAAGGAAATTTCAAAATACATTGAGGAAGGTACAGCCGATTATGACAAGCTGATGAGTGGCGACTATATTCTTGCCGCCGATAATGACAATGCAGAGGAGATTTACGGTTGGCGGTTTAATGTGGGCGATAAATTGACACTTCATTATCACGACGGTAGTAAGATTTCCGAAAAAGAGGTAACGATTTTAGGCATTTTGAACACTCAATATGTCCTTGACAGACCTTACAACTTGGACGGTTGGTTTGTTATGCCCGAAAAGGCGATACAGAAATTCGTTTCTCACGATAGTTTGACTGCCGAGCTGCTTATATCTGTCACTCCCGAAAAGGAAGCGGCTGTTGATGAAGTGTTAAAGGAAATGCTTGTGGAAAAAACAGAATTATCTTTGGAAACTTATGCTGACAGAGCGGCAACCTATTCACAGACGGCAAATTCTGTGTTTGGTACAATTAGCGGACTGGCAATCTTCATTATGATGTTCAGCATTTTAAGTATGATGAATACGCTGATTACCAATATCGTAACCCGTAAACAGGAGCTTGCAATGCTTGAATCTATCGGTATGTCAAAAGGTCAAATACGAAAGATGCTTTTAGGAGAAAGCCTGCTTTTAGTGTTCGTGGCTGTGGGCGTAACGATGACAATCGGTACGATGTTAGGATATGTGCTTACACATTTACTTTATAACGGAGGAGCATTTTATATCTCATTCAAATTCCCAACAGTATTTGTCCTTGCATATACCGTTGTACTGATTGCTGTACCGCTGCTAATTACCATTGTGTCAATGCACAGATTTTCAAAAGAAGCACTTGTAGAAAGATTAAGAGGAATGGAAAATTGATATGCGAATATACGATACGCATTACAGGAAACCAAGATATTCTGGTGCTTTCGCCCCAAATCATAGGAACGCTGATTGAGAAAATTCGATGTTCAGACACGAAAGAATTGATAATCCCTGCGGATGAATTACTTCCGCAGGGGTATGCGGAATATCTGGAGCGAGTGATGCAAATCAATGATATTGGAAAGAATGCTGGCAGGCAGGATGTATATGATTTGACTGCAAAGCAGATCGGGATGCTGAAGGTGGAACAGCAGAAATGCTTCGATAAAGCAAAAGCAGAAACAACCGATAATGTTGCACGATTTAATCTTGAAACAACCGAAAAATTCTTTTTGCTGACAAAACAATCCGACAGCCGTTTTATCTGCGACTATGAGAATGGGGAGAAGATTGTGGTTTCATTGAAATATTTATAGACCTAAAAAGGAGAAAGCCAGAGGGTCATTCCTCTGGCTCTTTTGCCTTACATAGACTTCTGACGGTTGCTTCAATAACCGACAACTCTTTATCGTCAAGCTCATCAAGCAGGGCATCGATCTGTCTGCGTGTAGAACTTTTTACCGTTTTTTCCTCTGGGAAAAGGAACTGGTCAAGTGAGATATGAAATCGTCGGGCAAGGAAAAATAATAGCTGAATGCTTGGAAACTGCCCATCGTTTTCAATGGACTGTACATGACGCACGGAATAGTCCAACAGCTCTGCTAAACTTTCTCTTGTCATATGTTCCGTATTGCGGGCTTTCTTGATAGCTTGACCTATCGGTGTAAAATCGAAGTCCAGATTGCACTTTCTATCGTCCATTTACTCACCACCTATCCTCTGATACTTCATACTTCTATATTTTACAGAGATGTGGCTTCTTATTAAAGAAAGTGAGATTGCTTGAAATAGGAGATAATATTTCTTGTTTAGGGAAATGAAAAAGCCTGAAATGAGATGAATTTATGTAAAATCAAATTTCTATCGCTATGAATATATTGAAAACGACATATGAAAAGGAGTATAATTTATGCAAAAGATTGAATGGGTGAGATGCCCTATCTGTCAAAGTAAAACGAGAGTACAAATACGGGAAGACACCGAACTAAAGAATTTTCCGTTATATTGTCCGAAATGTAAACAGGAAACTTTGATTGAAGCCAAAAATTTGCAGATAACTATTATAAAAGAGCCAGACGCAAAGACGCAGAGCCAATGAATTTGTGATGTATTTCGCAGATCGTTGGCTTTTTTCTTTTTCAAACAAATGTGTGAGTTTTTATATGAAGTCAAAAAAGTGATTATTTAAGTTTGGAGGGATTTTGTGTATTGGTCTGACACTACCATGACGCTGCTTATTTTGAGCAGCAGTTATCTACATAATATTTGACAGGATTGATAATAACCTGTTAAAAAAATACTTTCTCTTGTATGGAAATATTATGCACTAAAAAGAGATGCTAAATATCTACATAATAGAATTATTATTTCTTATAACCGTAAAGGTCTGACAGCCTTTGCGGTTTT
>ENA-UOJC01001467-UOJC01001467.1-human-gut-metagenome-genome-assembly--contig:-C104-NODE-1467-length-31844-cov-4.860864_pt1 | contig 31844 bp, 28 predicted proteins | sample MGYA00242339_ERZ723886 | MGnify/ENA metagenome assembly ERZ723886 | reverse complement strand
TTTGCTCCCCGCCATCATCAGCTAACCAACACGCGCACCTGGACTGCGGACAGCCAGTGGCTGGTTTTTGACGTTCGTCCGTCGGGAGCCTCCTTTACCGGGAAGACGATTGAACGGGTCAATGTGCAAACCGGGGCCGTAGAGATCCTCTATGGTGCGCAACACGGGGCTCATGTCGGTGTGGTGACCGTTCATCCTGCGATGGATAAATATGTCTTTATACACGGTCCGGAACATCCGGATGAAAACTGGCAATATGATTTCCACCATCGTCGCGGCGTGGTGACGTATCAAGGCGCGACGCACAACCTTGATGCGATGGATATCACCGCACCGTATACGCCGGGTGCGCTGCGCGGCGGCACTCATGTCCATGTCTATAGCCCAAACGGGCAGTTCGTCAGCTTCACCTATAACGATCATGTCCTGCATCAACGCTCGGCCTCCCTTGACCTGCGAAACGTCGGCGTCGCGACCCCTTATGGCCCGGTCACGCCGCGCGGGCAGCATCCGCGTGAATATGGCGGCAGCCACTGGAGCGTTCTGGTCAGCCGAACAACGCCGACGCCGGTGCCGGGCAGCGATGAGATTAACCGTGCATACGAAGAAGGCTGGGTGGGGAACCACGCGCTGGCCTTTATCGGCGATACGCTGTCGATCAATGGCGCCAGAATCCCTGAGCTGTTTATTGTGACGCTACCGGAGAGCGAGCAGGACTGGAAGCAACAGGGCGATGCACCGCTGGCCGGTACGGAGACCACCATGCCTGCACCGCCGGCCGGAGTAATGCAGAGACGTTTAACCTTTACCCACCATCGACGCTATCCGGGGCTGGTCAATACGCCGCGGCACTGGGTGCGGGCCAACCCGCAGGCAACGCAGATTGCCTTCCTGATGCGCGACGAGGCGGGAGTGGTGCAGCTATGGCTGATTTCACCCCAGGGGCGCGATCTGCGGCAGCTAACCCACAATGTTAATGATATTCAATCGGCTTTTAACTGGCACCCGTCAGGGGAGTGGCTGGGATTTGTGCTGGATAACCGCATGGCTATCTGTCATGCCCGGAGCGGTGAAATTACATTTTTGACTGCCGATCATGAAAACCCACCTTCAGCGGATGCTGTGGTGTTTTCACCGGACGGGAAACACCTTGCCTGGATGCAAGATGTGAATGGCTATCGACAGCTGTGGATAACCGACGTCGAGTTTTAAATCAAGGCGCTGGCATTGCCGCTGGTGGAATCACGGCGTTGGTCGCCAGCGAGTCCTTCTCGCTTTTCTCGACGCGTGATTTTATCGAGCTGTCGGTACGGAACATATCCCACGGCAGCAGCAGCGTGTCCATCACCGCGGTGAAGGGCATATCGAGTGCGACCAGGGATTTTGTTCCCCAGTTGGCATCACTGTTACCCAGCATTTGCGCGCTGGCGCGAGTTCCCGGATAGCTTCCTTCCTTTCCGCCGGTATGTGACATCACGCTGGAGCAACCGCTCAGACCAACCATCCCGCTGAACAGGATCAGCTTTAACAGACCGCTTTTCATCATTCTTCCATCGTTGTTTCGGGCATTGAGGTAACCGTTATATCGGTTATATCGAGCCATTCCATGAATGCCTAGCGTTATTGCACCGCACTGTGGCAGGCATCGCATTTTGCCTTTTGTGCTTTCCACCCAGTCTAAGCAATCGACAGGAAACTGCAAAAAAAAATGGTTTTTGGCGCTTGAAAACGGCGGAATGAGCCACATTTTAGCAATGTGACCCGATGAGGATACGCCTGCGGGGTATTCCGGGTAATAACGACCTGTCCATGATGGAAGGTCATAAATTCTCGCTGATTTCAGGAGCTTTTTATTATGCGTAATTTCGATCTTTCTCCGCTGTATCGTTCTGCTATTGGTTTTGACCGCCTTTTTAATCTGTTAGAAAACAATCAGAGCCAGAGTAATGGCGGCTACCCTCCGTATAACGTTGAGCTGGTAGATGAAAACCATTATCGCATCGCTATTGCCGTGGCCGGTTTTGCCGAGAGCGAACTGGAGATCACCGCGCAGGATAATTTGCTGGTCGTCAAAGGCGCCCATGCAACCGAGCAGAAAGAACGTACCTATCTTTATCAGGGCATTGCGGAACGCAACTTTGAGCGCAAATTCCAGTTGGCGGAAAATATCCATATCCGCGGTGCAAATCTGGTGAACGGCCTGCTGTATATCGATCTGGAACGCGTGATTCCGGAAGCAGACAAACCGCGCCGTATCGAAATTAACTAATTTTATCCGGGCCGCCGTGCGGCCCGATACTGCAAACTTGCTCGCCGTCAGGGGGCAAATGCGAATCCACAGGATTTGCAGAGATTAACTCGCTTCATAGAAGGAGAAATACATTATGCGTAACTACGATTTATCCCCACTGCTGCGTCAATGGATCGGTTTTGACAAACTGGCCAATGCACTGCAAACCACCAGCGAAAGCCAGAGCTTCCCGCCGTACAACATTGAGAAAAGCGACGATAACCACTATCGCATTACCCTTGCGCTGGCCGGTTTCCGTCAGCACCAGGGGTTAGTCAGTCAGGCCTTTAGCCTGAGCTTTACCCTGGCTGAAAATATGGAAGTCTCCGGCGCTACCTTCAATAACGGGTTGCTGCACATTGATTTAACCCGTAACGAGCCGGAAGTGGTTATCCCGCAGCGTATCGCGATTAGCGAGCGTCCGGCGCTCGACAGCTAAGTCGACACGACAGATAAAGCCCCGATCATCGGGGCTTTTTTTTGGCCGTTATAAAGGGCGTCCCGCCGTTTTTCGCCGATCCAGGCCCGCCGATTATTGTGCGCCAGGCTGCATACAGGCCCGGAGGCTTAAGCCATAATCCATGATATTGATAATGTTATTCACAGGGAACAGACGATGAGTGATATAGCATTGACCGTCAGCGTTCTGGCGCTGGTGGCGGTAGTCGGATTGTGGATCGGTAATGTCAAAATTCGCGGCGTCGGGTTTGGCATTGGCGGCGTACTGTTTGGCGGCATTATCGTTGGCCACTTTGTGGACCAGGCGGGTATCGCTCTTAGCAGCCCGATGCTGCACTTCATTCAGGAATTTGGCCTGATTCTCTTCGTGTATACCATCGGCATCCAGGTGGGGCCGGGTTTCTTCGCCTCTCTGCGCGTCTCCGGGCTACGGCTCAATCTCTTTGCCATCCTGATTGTCATCCTTGGGGGGCTGGTGACCGCAGTGCTGCATAAGCTCTTTGATATCCCGCTGCCGGTGGTGCTCGGTATTTTCTCCGGTGCAGTCACTAATACGCCAGCGCTGGGGGCCGGGCAGCAAATTCTGCGCGATCTGGGCGTACCGTTTGACGTTGTTGATCAGATGGGGATGAGCTATGCCATGGCCTATCCGTTTGGTATTTGCGGCATTTTGCTGACTATGTGGCTGGTGCGTCTGTTCTTTCGCGTTAACGTCGAAAAAGAGGCTCAGCAGTTTGATGAGAGCAGCGGAAACGGACACGCGGTTCTGCAAACGATTAACGTCCGGGTTGAAAACCCGAACCTGAACAACATGGCGATTCAGGACGTGCCGATGCTCAACAGCGATAAGCTGATTTGCTCCCGTCTTAAACGTGACGAGCTGCTGATGGTGCCGGCTCCGGGGACCTTAATTCAAACCGGCGACCTCCTGCACCTGGTCGGGCGCCCGGAGGATTTGCATAACGCGCAGCTGGTTATCGGCAAGGAAGTTTCCACCTCGCTTTCAACCCGCGGCACGGATTTGAAAGTTGAGCGGGTGGTGGTCACCAATGAGAAGGTATTAGGTAAGCGGATCCGCGACCTGCATTTTAAACAGCGCTATGACGTGGTGATTTCGCGGCTTAATCGCGCCGGGGTTGAGCTGGTAGCCAGCAGCCATGCCAGCCTGCAGTTCGGTGATATTCTTAACCTGGTTGGCCGCCCGGAAGCCATTGATGCGGTTGCCGCCGAGTTGGGTAATGCACAGCAAAAATTGCAGCAGGTTCAGATGCTGCCGGTGTTTATCGGCATTGGCCTCGGGGTTTTACTGGGGTCTGTTCCGCTGTTTGTTCCCGGCTTCCCGGTGGCGTTGAAGCTGGGGCTTGCCGGTGGACCCCTGATTATGGCGCTGATCCTCGGGCGAATCGGCAGTATCGGGAAGCTCTACTGGTTTATGCCGCCGAGCGCCAACCTCGCGCTCCGTGAGCTGGGGATTGTGCTCTTTCTGGCGGTCGTCGGGCTGAAGTCCGGCGGTGATTTTGTCGTCACGCTGACCGCAGGCGACGGGCTGAGCTGGATAGCCTACGGCATTTTTATTACCGCAATTCCGCTGCTAACGGTTGGCATTCTGGCGCGGCTGCTGATGAAGATGAACTACCTGACCCTGTGCGGCATGCTGGCCGGGTCGATGACCGATCCACCGGCGCTGGCGTTCGCCAACAACCTGCATGCCACCAGCGGAGCCGCGGCGCTCTCGTATGCCACGGTCTATCCGCTGGTGATGTTTTTGCGCATCATTACGCCGCAGCTACTGGCCGTGTTGTTCTGGGGGATGAGTTAACGGCGTCTCCAGGTGGACGCGCCGCAGATGGTAGTCCACCTGGTATTCACTGGCGTTGCGGAACATCACCGAATAGTTCAGAAACTCACCGCTGTCGCTGTAGGAAAGCGAGGTAATCCGCAGCAGCGGCGTCTGTTCCGGGACATTCATTGACCGGGCCAGCTGCTTGTCCGCCAGCACCGGCGTCAGGCTTTCATAGTTGCCGCTAATGGTTATCCCGCACTCTTTCTCAATGTAATCGAATTTTGACCCTTCCAGATGCACCAGCGACAGGTTACGGAATAGTTTGACCGGCATATAGCTGTCTTCCAGCATCAGGGGTTTGCCGTCCACGTAACGTACCCGGCGCGAGAAGTAGATCCGTTCATTGATTTGTATTCGTAGCTGGCTGGCAATTGCCGGCGGCGCCGGCATGACTTCGAATATCAGCACCTCGCTTACCACCTCTTTACCCTGCTTGCGTAACACTTCCGCCAGACCGGTGAGGTTAGTGGTCTCGTGATGCACATCTTTGCGGGCAACAAAGGTACCGGATCCGTGGCGGCGAACGACCAGTCCCCAGCTAATCAGCAGTTCGATAGCTTTACGGATTGTCATCCGCGCCACGCCGAACTCTTCCGCCAGTTTTTTCTCTCCCGGCAGCGGGCTGCCGATATTGAAATCGGAGGAATTTAACCGAAGGCGCAATCTGTCTGCGATGGATTTATAGATCACCAGTAGACCTCTGTTCCACTTTTCAAAAGGGAAGGTTAACAATGTGTATTGTTAATAATGTCTTTAAATACATAAAGATATGATTTATTCATTCTGCTGTTTTAATCAGCGCAATTCATGATGTCTATTTTTAACTCAAAAAGTAGACAACATTGTGGAAATTAAAACCATGAATGCGATCACGAATCGCAACGCCATCGCATGTTGTCGGACGGGTAAATTCCTATTCTCGCTTTAGGCCGATACTCAAGACAAATAAGGCCTCTTACCCTACTGGTTGTTAAATGAGGATTTTAAAATGCTCAGTCAAATACAACGTTTTGGCGGTGCCATGTTTACCCCGGTTTTACTGTTTCCTTTCGCCGGGATCGTGGTGGGTATTGCCATTATGCTGCGCAACCCGATGTTTGTCGGCGAAGCGCTTACAGCACCTGATAGTTTATTTGCCCAGATTGTTCACATTATTGAAGAAGGCGGCTGGACGGTATTTCGTAACATGCCGCTGATTTTCGCCGTCGGCTTACCGATTGGCCTCGCGAAGCAGGCGCAGGGACGAGCTTGCCTTGCCGTGCTGGTGAGTTTCCTGACGTGGAACTACTTCATCAACGCCATGGGCATGACCTGGGGCCACTTTTTCGGCGTCGATTTTTCGGCCGACCCCACGGCCGGTAGCGGCCTGACGATGATTGCCGGCATTAAAACGCTGGATACCAGTATCATCGGCGCGATTGTGATTTCCGGGATCCGCACCGCGCTACCAACCCCCTATTTTGATAAACCGCTGCCGGTGTTTCTCGGTATTTTCCAGGGCTCTTCATTTGTCGTTATCGTTGCCTTCCTGGCGATGATCCCCTGCGCCTGGCTAACGCTACTGGGGTGGCCAAAGGTGCAGATGGGCATTGAATCGCTGCAGGCTTTTTTACGCTCTGCCGGGGCGCTAGGGGTCTGGGTCTATATTTTCCTTGAGCGCATTCTGATTCCCACTGGCCTGCATCACTTTGTCTACGGACCGTTTATTTTTGGCCCGGCGGTGGTGGAAGGCGGTATCCAGGTCTACTGGGCCCAGCATCTGCAGGAGTTCAGCCAGAGTACGGAACCGCTGAAAGCCCTGTTCCCGGAAGGCGGTTTTGCCCTGCATGGCAACTCCAAGGTCTTTGGTTCGGTCGGGATTGCGCTGGCGCTCTATTTCACCGCCGCGCCGGAAAACCGCGTCAAAGTGGCCGGGTTGCTGATTCCGGCGACGCTGACCGCCATGCTGGTGGGGATTACCGAACCGCTGGAGTTCACCTTCCTGTTTATCTCCCCGCTGCTGTTTGCCGTGCACGCGGTGCTGGCGGCCACGATGGCGACGGTGATGTATATGTGCGGGGTCGTCGGCAACTTCGGCGGTGGTCTGCTTGACCAGTTCCTGCCGCAAAACTGGATCCCCATGTTTCACAACCATGCCTCGATGATGTTCATCCAGATAGGGATCGGGGTGTGCTTTACCGCTATCTACTTCGTTATCTTCCGCGCCCTGATCCTGCGTCTGAATCTGAAAACTCCGGGCCGCGAAGAGAGTGAAATCAAACTCTACAGCAAAGCGGATTATCAGGCGGCGCGCGGCAAAACCAGCGCCGCGGGTGCCACAGAGTCCAAATTAGGCCAGGCCGCAGGCTTTCTGCAGGCGCTGGGCGGCGCAAGCAATATCGAATGCGTCAACAACTGCGCCACCCGACTTCGCATCACGCTGGTCGATATGGCGAAAACACAAAGCGACGACGTCTTTAAAGCGCTGGGCGCTCACGGGGTGGTGCGTCGCGGTAACGGGATTCAGGTCATCGTGGGCCTGCATGTTCCCCAGGTTCGCGACCAGCTGGAATCCCTGATGAAAAATTCTCTACAGACCGAACAAACCACCATGACGGAGGCAGTATCATGAAAAAATTCTCAGTTGTTATCGCAGGCGGCGGCAGTACATTCACACCAGGTATCGTATTGATGTTGTTAGCAAACCAGGACCGTTTCCCGCTGCGGGCACTGAAATTTTATGACAACGACGGTGCGCGTCAGGAGACCATCGCCGAAGCGTGTAAAGTGATTCTTAAAGAGCAGGCGCCGGAAATTGAGTTCAGCTATACCACCGACCCGCAGGCGGCCTTTACCGACGTGGATTTTGTTATGGCGCATATTCGCGTTGGCAAATACCCGATGCGTGAAAAAGATGAAAAAATCCCGCTGCGCCACGGCGTGCTGGGTCAGGAAACCTGCGGACCTGGCGGTATCGCCTACGGCATGCGCTCTATCGGTGGCGTGCTGGAACTGGTGGACTATATGGAAAAATACTCGCCGAACGCCTGGATGCTGAACTACTCCAACCCGGCGGCAATTGTCGCGGAAGCCACGCGCCGCCTGCGTCCGAATGCGAAAATCCTGAATATCTGCGATATGCCGATCGGCATTGAAGGGCGCATGGCGCAAATTGTCGGCCTCAAAGATCGTAAACAGATGCGGGTGCGTTACTACGGGCTGAACCACTTCGGCTGGTGGACGTCGATTGAGGATCTGCAGGGTAACGATCTGATGCCGAAACTGCGCGAACATGTGGCGAAATATGGTTATGTGCCGCCTTCTAACGATCCGCATACCGAAGCCAGCTGGAACGATACCTTTGCCAAGGCGAAAGATGTGCAGGCGCTGGATCCGGATACCATGCCAAACACCTACCTGAAGTATTACCTGTTCCCGGATTACGTCGTTGAGCACTCCAACCCGGCGCGTACCCGCGCTAACGAGGTCATGGATCACCGCGAGAAAAATGTCTTTAGCGCCTGTCGGGCAATTATTGCCGCGGGTAAATCTTCTGCCGGCGATCTGGAGATCGACGAGCATGCTTCATACATCGTGGATCTGGCGACCGCCATCGCCTTCAACACCCAGGAGCGCATGCTGCTGATCGTACCGAACAATGGCGCTATCCATAATTTTGACGCCGATGCGATGGTGGAAATTCCGTGCCTGGTCGGCCATAACGGGCCAGAGCCGCTGACGGTCGGCGATATTCCGAACTTCCAGAAAGGGATGATGAGCCAGCAGGTGGCGGTAGAGAAACTGGTGGTGGATGCCTGGGAACATCGTTCTTATCACAAGCTGTGGCAGGCGATTACGCTGTCGAAAACCGTGCCCAGCGCATCTGTCGCGAAAGCGATACTCGACGACCTGATTGAGGCCAACAAAGACTACTGGCCGGAACTGCATTAATCCTCACCTCAACCGGCATCCATCGGGTGCCGGTTCTTGCGCTGCTCCCCTGTTCGTTACAAATTACGCTATGCTGAAGCCTGCTCGCGCTACGAACAAGGAACCCTGATGAAAATTTCTCGCGTCGGCGAAGCGCCGGATTACCGCTTCTCGCTGGCCAACGAACGTACTTTTCTGGCGTGGATCCGCACGGCATTAGGTTTTCTTGCCGCCGGGGTTGGCTTAGATCAGCTGGCGCCGGATTTTGCCACGCCGCTGATTCGCGAAGTGCTGGCGCTATTGCTGTGTCTGTTTGCCGGCGGCCTGGCGATTTATGGCTACCTGCGCTGGTTGAGTAACGAAAAAGCGATGCGCCTGAAGCAGGATCTGCCCTACACCAGAACGCTGCTGGCGATCAGTCGGTTGCTGGGGATGGTGGTGGTGGTGGTGATGGGTCTGGTTATGTATGGCGGATAAGCGCCGGGCGCGGCGGGAAAGCGATCCGGGGCTGCAGCCGGAACGGACATCGCTGGCCTGGTTTCGAACGTTGCTGGGCTACGCGGCGCTGATGGCGCTGGCGATTAAACATAACTGGCATAGCGCGGGGGCGCTGTTCTGGCTATCGATTGGCGTCCTGGCGATAGTGGCTGTTGTGCTGTGGGGCTATACGCGGCGCCGTAATCTGATGGATGTTGACGAGAGTGATTTTGTTCAGCCGCAGGCGATACGTGACAAGTTTTTCATTGCCGTCGCCGTTCTTTCACTGTCGCTGATGTTTGCGGCTACGCATCTGCGGCAGATCGCGTTATTTCTGCAGAGTGTGACATAGCGGAAAGTGGGCCCAACGGCGTATCCTCCGCCGCTGAGCCCGTGGTATTAACGCCCTTTTGCCAGGTACTGCGCCATCTCTTCTTCCGGCACCATACCGCCGCCGGTCGCCCAGACCAGATGCGTAGCGTTGTCCATTTGGCGGGTCGTGAAGCCGTGCATCTGCTGATATGTCTCGCTGGCGCAAACGCGCTGCGGTCCGGCCATGCCGGCCAGCGCTGACGGCTCCAGGTGGATATTTTCAGCTTGCGCCAGCCAGCCCAGCATGTCGTACATCGTCTGGTCGCTGAGGGTATAGAAGCCATCCAGCAGACGCTCCATGGCCCTGCCGACAAACCCGGAAGCCCGACCAACGGCCAGGCCGTCGGCGGCAGTCAGGTTATCAATACCCAGATCCTGGACCGAAATCTCATCATGCAGGCCGGTATGGACGCCGAGCAACATACAAGGAGAGTGCGTGGGTTCAGCGAAGAAACAGTGTACATGGTCGCCGAAAGCCAGCTTCAGACCAAACGCAACCCCGCCAGGGCCACCGCCGACGCCGCACGGTAGATAGACAAACAGCGGATGATCGGCATCGACCACGCGTCCCTGGCGGGCAAACTGCGCTTTCAGGCGCTCGCCTGCGACGGCATAGCCGAGGAACAGCGTGCGTGAGTTCTCATCATCGATAAAGAAGCAGTTGGGGTCCGCTTCGGCGGCTTTACGCCCCTGCTCGACCGCGACGCCGTAATCCTGTTCGTATTCAACCACCGTAACGCCGTGGCTGCGCAGCTTCGCTTTTTTCCATGCCCGGGCATCGGCAGACATATGCACAGTGACGTTAAAACCGATACATGCGCTCATGATGCCAATCGACATCCCCAGGTTGCCGGTGGAACCGACGGCGATGCTGTACTGGCTAAAGAACTGCTTAAATTCCGGGGTCAGTAGCTTGCGATAGTCATCTTCGGTGGCAAGTAACCCCGCTTCCAGCGCCAGCTTTTCAGCGTGGGTCAGCACCTCGTAAATACCGCCGCGGGCCTTGATGGAGCCGGAAATCGGCAGATGACTGTCTTTTTTCAGCAGCAGGTCGCCGCTGACGGGCCGGGCAAACGCCTGCTCCAGCCGTGCTTTCATTGCCGGGATAGCGACCAGTTCGGATTCGATAATCCCACCGGTGACGGCGGTTTCCGGGAATGCCTGCGCCAGATATGGCGCAAAGCGCTCAAGGCGGGCACGGGCGTCCTGGACATCGTCGGCCGTCAGGCCAACGTACGGTAAACCTTCCGCCAGCGAAGTGGTTGCCGGGTTAAACCAGGTGGTTTCTTTCAGGTCAACCAGATCCTTCAGCAGAGGGAACCGGGCAAGTAAAGTGGTCATGTCAGCGTTTTTCATATTACGTCTCTTTGCGCTCAGATGATGAAAGAAAGCAGGAACGTGCAGGCTAGTGCAAGTAAGGATGCGATAAATGTTGCCGTTGTATAGTATTTGAACGTCTCACTCAGGCTCGCACCGCAGTATTGTTTAACCAGCCAGAACAGGGAATCGGTAACGATCGTGCAGCCAATTGCGCCGGAACCAATGGCAATGGCGATGATCTCCGGACTGACGCCAGGGTAGAGCGGCAGCATCGGCGCAACGATGGCCGTGGCCCCCATCATGGCAACGGTGGCAGAACCCACCGCCGCGTGCAGAATCAGCGCCACCAGCCAGGCCAGCAGAATCGGGTGCATATGCAGACCGGAGAGAATAACCGCCAGCGAATCAGCCAGGCCGCTGGTTTTCAGGACCGCGTTGAACGCGCCGCCTGCGCCGATAATCAGCAGGATATTGGCAATAGAACCAAAGCCTTTTTCGGTATGGGTCAGCAGCGTGGCCATGCCCATATTCTGACGGATGCCGAGGACGTAGTAGGCCACGAAGACGGCGATAAACATGGCGGTAATCGGATTACCGATAAACTCCAGCAGCATATACAGCGTGCCGGTTTTGGCCATATTCAGCTCGGCGATTGTCTTCACCAGCATCAGAGCGATCGGCAGCAAAATGGTCAACAGCGTGGCGCCGAGCGACGGCAGCGTCTCTTCTTGACGAACTTCCAGATTGGCAAACTCGGCAGGAACCGCTTTGAACGGCAGGCGGTTGCCCAGCAGCTTCAGGAACAGCGGGCCGCCAACCAGCGAGGCCATCAACCCAACCAGTAAACCGTAGACAATCACGGTACCGATATCGGCACCCAGCTTATTGGCGACGAACAGCGCAGCCGGGTGCGGCGGTACGACGCAGTGTACGGCCATTAACGCGGTACACAGTGGAATCGCCAGCTTCAGCAGGGAGGTGTGGGTCTTTTTGGCAATCGAAAAGGCCAGCGGAATCAGCAGTACCACGCCAACTTCGACAAACAGCGTAATCCCGCAAATCAGGCCAACCAGCACCATGATCACATCGACCGACAGCCAGCGGCAGCGCTGAAGCGTCAGGCCGATACGTTCGGCGGCGCCTGAGATCTCCATCATTTTGCCAAGAATGGTGCCGAGGCCGATCACCGCCGCCAGGAAACCGAGGGTTCCACCGATCCCATTTTCAATGGCGTTGACCATGTCCAGCGGGCTCATCCCCATCATAGCGCCGACGAAGAAACTGGCTAACAGCAGCGCCAGAAAGGGGTGAAAGTTCAGTTTTACGATAGTCAAAACAATAAACACAATGCTGATTAGTAACGTGCTCACAACCCAAATCTGAGATTCCATACCCCACCTCGCCCGTGAATAAGATGGGGTTATTGAACAGAAAAACGACACCGGCTGACAAACGATATAAATGGCGCTTCAGGTGAATTAGATTGAATCAAAATGGTGATTAAAGTCTAAAAATGGCTTTTATTTGCGTTATAAGTCACTTTTTTTCATCTTTAAACCCATACACAGCGACCATTTTTCTTACAATCAGCGGTAAAAAATCAGGGGAACCGAACGATGGATGTCGCTAAAGAGATAGGTAACCGGCTGCTCAACGGCTGGCAGCTGTCAAAGCTGTATACCTTTGAGGTCGCCGCACGGCATGAATCTTTCGCATTGGCGGCGGAAGAGCTGTCGCTGACCCCCAGCGCCGTGAGCCACCGGATGAATCAGCTGGAGGAAGAGCTGGGTATTCAGCTTTTTGTGCGCTCTCATCGGAAAGTGGAGTTAACCCATGAGGGGCGGCGGGTGTTCTGGGCGCTGAAATCCTCGCTGGACAGCCTGAACCAGGAGATTCTGGATATCAAAAACCAGGAGCTGTCAGGTACGCTGACCGTCTACTCACGCCCGTCGATCGCCCAGTGCTGGCTGGTACCGGCGCTCGGGGACTTTACTCGCCGCTATCCGTCGATATCGCTTACTGTCCTCACCGGCAACGATAACGTGAATATGCAGCGAGCGGGTATCGATCTGGCGCTCTATTTCGACGATCTGCCTTCATCGCAATTAACCCACCATTATCTGATGGATGAAGCAATCGTACCGGTTTGCACGGCGGACTATGCCCGGCAGCATCAGCTCCAGCAACATCCCGACAATCTGCAACATTGCACCCTGCTGCACGATCGTCAGGCCTGGAGCAATGATTCTGGCACCGACGAATGGTTTAGCTGGGCGCAGCACTTTGGGGTTAACTTGCCGCAATCGTCGGGTATTGGCTTCGATCGTTCAGATTTGGCGGTGATTGCTGCCATGAACCATGTTGGCGTGGCGATGGGGCGTAAGCGGCTGGTTCAAAAGCGTCTGGCGAGCGGAGAGCTGATTGCGCCCTTTGGCGAGATGACGCTGAAATGCCACCAGCACTATTATGTGACCACGTTAGCGGGGCGGCAGTGGCCGAAAATAGACGCGTTTATTCACTGGCTACAAAGCCTGGCGCAATGATTTTCCCCGGACGCGAAGCGGACGCCTGAATCAGGCGCAGGCCGCTATCCGGGGAAATTGCGGCGCTTAAACCGGCTGCTGGTGGCGGCTGAAGCGTGAAGCCAGCGGTAGCCAGCACAGTAGAATCAGCAGTCCCATTAGCATCATCAATAGCCCCAGGCTGCTTTGACCGGTCTGCGGCATCATCGCCGAGAGCCAGGCCAGGACGCCGGAGCCGATATTTTGCAGGCCGCCCACCAGCGCGCCTGCCGTCCCGGCGAGGAACGGGAAGGGTTCCATCGCGCCGCTGGTCGCCAGCGGGAATAGCATGCCGGCGCCGAAGAAAAACAGCGCCGCAGGCACCAGCAGCGTCCAGACGGTCATGATGCCCATCAGGCCAGGGATCCACATCATAATGCCCGCCAGCAGACAACAAATCACCGATTGCCACATCAGGGTCGGGAAACGTTTATGCGGGCGTCCGGCAAACCAGGCACCGAAAAAAGCCGCCGGGATGGGCAGAATAAACAGAATACTCACCGCCATGCTGCTTAAGCCCAGCACGGCGCCCATCAGCACGCCGGAACAGGCTTCGAACACGGCGATTCCGGCGAGACCGCCAATCAGCATCAGCAGATAGCAGTTGAACGCGGTATTGCCGAAAAGCGTTTTGTAACTGGTCGCCAGTCGGGAGCGCGGTGCGCCAGCAGGACGGGTTTCAGGCATCCAGCGCGCCATGCTAAAGGTCACGCCCGCGCACAAAATCAACAGGAAAGCGTAGCAGGCACGCCAGCTCCACAGCGTATTGAGGATACCGCCAATCAGCGGTGCCAGCAGCGGGCTGACCAAAATACCCATATTTAACAGGCTGTTGGCATGTCTGAGCTGGGCACCTTCATACAGATCGCGCGGCAGCGTGCGCGCCATTACACCGCCGACGCCGGTTCCCATACCCTGGATGGCGCTGGCGATAATCAGCACCGTCAGGCTGTGAGTGGTGATAGCGACCAGCGTCGCCAGCATAAAGATAGACATCCCGATGAGGATCACCGGACGTCTTCCTACGCGGTCAGACAGCGGGCCATAAAAGAGCTGAGAGACGCCATAGGTCAGCAAATAGGCCGCCATTACGCTCTGCACGGCCCCTTCGCGGGCGTTCAGCGAGATAGCCATGTCGGCGATCGCCGGGATATAAATGGTCTGCGCCATCTGGCCAACGGCCACCAGCAGTACCAGCATCAACAACAAAGTGAAGTTCTTATGCCGTTTCATGTCGATGAATACTTCGTGAGTAGAGGTAAATGAAGAATATGTGACTGGCACATCCCTTAAATGCTGGAGGAATCTACCACATAAAAATGACAGTACAACTATATGACGATGATTGAGGAGGGATTTCAGGCAGGTTTTGTAAACAATAATCGGCAACAAATGTTGCCATTCTGCACTAGGAGAGGCGCAGCAGAATAGCGCCCGCCGCAATGCCGCAGGCGGCGACGATTCGCAGGGCGATAAGCTTCTCTTTGAGCAGCGCAAACGCGATGACGGCGCCGAATAAAATCGAGGTTTCTCGCAGCGCGGCCACCACGGCCAGCGGTGCCTGGGTCATCGCCCACAGCGCCAGGCCGTACGATCCCATGGTACTCAGGCCGCCGATGGCGCCTTTTTTCCAGTGCTGACGTAGATAGCGGCTGGCTTCCTGGCGTCGATAGACCATAGACCAGCTCAGCAGACAGCAGCCGTTCATAAAAAAGGACCATAGCGTGTAGCCCAGCGCCGTATCCGATAACCGCACGCCGGTACCATCAAGCAACGTATAGCCGGCGATAAAACAGGCGTTGATCAGTGCGAGGGTGATGCCGTAGCCGGAGCTGGCCCGGCCGTTGCAGGCCATGGCGAGGATCGCCAGACAGATTACGCCAATTCCCGTCCATGCCAGCGGCGACAGCGCGTCGCCGAGGAACGCGACGCTAATCACCGCCACCAGCAGCGGCGCGGTGCCGCGCATCAGTGGATAGGTCTGGCTCATGTCGGAGACCTGGTAGGTTTTGGCGACCAGAACGGTGTAGACCACCTGCAATGCGCTGGAAAGTACCAGATACGGCACGCTGGCCAGGGAGGGCTGCGGCGCGAAAGGCAAGGCCGCGAGGGCGATAAGCGCGGCAGAGCCGCTCACGCCAATTGCCGCGTACAGCTTATCTCCACTTGCTTTGACGATAGCATTCCAGCTGGCATGCAGCAGAGCGGCGAACAGCAGAACGCAGAAAACGGTTATCGTCATGACAGGGGTGCGGGTGAGTGGCCGGGTCCTGGAACTGTAACACGGGCGTTTTCACCCGGCCAGCCGCGCTTAAAGCGAACAGAACAGGCGATGCGTGACCCGCGGCTCATCATAAACCGGGCGAAATCCAAGCGATTCATAAAACGGCCACGCCGACGGCGGCGCATGAGTGTTGAGAAAATCAAACCAGGTGCCGGAGTGGGTGATGACGGCCACCAGCAGCTGCTGGCCAATTTTCCGCCGACGAAAGGCGTCGCTGATGTATAAATGGCGGATGCGTCCGGTTCGCAGCTGCGGGCTGAAGGGGTCAACATTCAGCCCGCAAACTCCCACCAGCTGACCGCCGACAAAGGCGCCCAGCAGTTTTTCACCTGGCGCACTGAAGCGGTTTTTCCCGCTTTGCCAGTTCTCCGCCAGGCGGCGCAGCATATTGAAATGTTGGGCGAGGCTTTCACTGCGCAAAGCAAGAAACCCGGGGTCGTCGGGCGTGGTGGCGGCAATCAACAGCGGTGGCATGATTTTCTCCAGCAAGTCAGCATAAGGTTAATGGGAACCGCCTGTAGAGGGGCGGTTTCCCGCCCCTCTCAGGTGCGACTTGAACCTGAATCAGCGCAGCTGTTTCAGGACAGCATCAAGCAGTTGCAACACGGCAACCATGAGTTTCAGGATAAGAACAACAATATCCACGGCACCCATACGCGTCTCCTCTGGTACAGGAGCACGACCGGCTGGCGTACCTTTCCGCCGCCTGTTGCCAGCCAGGGTATACGCCGTCTGCCGGGACACGTTACCGTGACCAGAAGACATTAGCGTATTTGTTGACGTAACACAGTGTGCTCTCTCGGGGTTAAGGCGCTGACGGCACCACCCGTTTCAGCCAGGACTTTATTGCGCCGGTGATACATGCGGCCCCGAATGACACAACGTGAACGTTTTCAGTATAAACAAATACTGTATATATAAACAGTATTTTCTCGACAAAATTGCGCTCGCCATCCATACTCTACTTTGGCAAAAACCGGGGTGAAAATTGCGTGAACGTCTGCGCGCGCGTATACTTTCAGCGTTGACGTAATACAGTGTACTTGCGGTTACCAGCCGTAAACATACTGAGAAAAACCTCGCTCCGGCGGGGTTTTTTGTTTTTTTCGACCGGTTAGAAATTGTGATCCTTCACACAAATCCTCGTGGATGAAAATAAATCCGTTGTTTAATGGCGGCGGCTGTGTTTGTATAAATTCAGTTAAATTTTCGACACAACAGGTCCCTAATGAACGCTTCCATTCTGACTTCGACTCTACTAAAAACCGCGCCTGCCGCGGTGGTCGTCGTGCGTGTGGTGGTCGTCGTCGGCAATGCGCCGTAGGGTCCGGAACAACACGATTCCAAACCCCGCCGGCGCAAACCGAGCGGGGTTTTTTTTCGACACTCGCCCGGTAAGTCGGCTCAAAATAAAAGGACTGGAGCATGGCAAGTTCGGGCACAACATCAGAAAAAATGCGCTTTACCGGCGCACAGTTAGTTATTCATTTACTGGAACGCCAGGGGATTACGACCGTTGCAGGCATCCCGGGCGGCTCTATCCTTCCCATCTATGACGCATTAAGCCAAAGCACGCAGATTCGCCACGTTCTGGCGCGTCACGAACAAGGCGCGGGCTTTATCGCTCAGGGGATGGCGCGTACTGAGGGCAAACCGGCGGTCTGCATGGCCTGTAGCGGCCCGGGCGCCACCAACCTGATCACCGCCATCGCCGATGCGCGTCTGGACTCGATTCCGCTGGTGTGCATTACCGGCCAGGTTCCGGCATCGATGATTGGGACCGATGCGTTCCAGGAAGTCGACACCTACGGTATCTCTATCCCCATCACCAAACATAACTACCTGGTCCGCGATATTGCTGAACTGCCGCAGGTGATGAGCGACGCCTTTCGCATCGCCCAGTCCGGCCGCCCGGGTCCGGTGTGGATAGATATTCCTAAGGATGTGCAGACGGCGACCATCGAGCTGGAGGTGTTACCGGAGCCGGGGGCGCGCACCGCACCGCCGACATTTGACAGCGCCAGCGTCCACGACGCGGCAGCCATGATCAATGCGGCTAAGCGCCCGGTACTTTATCTGGGCGGCGGTGTGATTAACGCGCCTGAGCAGGTGCGTGCGCTGGCGGAAAAAGCGAACCTGCCTACCACGATGACCCTGATGGCGCTGGGGATGCTGCCGAAGGCGCATCCGCTGTCGCTGGGCATGCTGGGCATGCACGGCGCGCGTAGCACTAACTTTATTCTGCAAGAAGCGGATTTACTGATTGTTTTAGGTGCGCGTTTTGATGACCGGGCGATTGGTAAAACCGAGCAGTTCTGCCCGAACGCGAAAATTATTCACGTCGATATCGACCGTTCCGAACTGGGTAAAATCAAGCAGCCGCACGTGGCGATTCAAGGGGATGTGGCCGACGTTCTGGCGCAGCTGACGCCGCAGGTCGCCGCCCAGTCGCGCGACGAGTGGCGCCAGCTGGTGGCGGACCTGCAGCGTGAGTTTCCTTCCCCGATTCCGCAGGAGAGCGACCCGCTCACGCATTATGGCCTGATCAACGCCGTTGCCGCCTGCGTTAACGATGAAGCGATCGTCACCACTGACGTTGGTCAACATCAGATGTGGGTTGCGCAGGCTTATCCGCTGAATCGCCCGCGCCAATGGCTGACTTCCGGTGGGCTGGGAACCATGGGATTCGGTCTGCCGGCAGCGGTCGGTGCGGCGCTGGCGAATCCACAGCGCAAAGTCATCTGCTTCTCCGGCGACGGCAGCCTGATGATGAACATTCAGGAGATGGCCACCGCGGCTGAAAACCAGCTGGATGTGAAAATCATTCTGATGAACAACGAAGCGCTGGGGCTGGTCTATCAGCAACAGAGCCTGTTCTATCAGCAGGGGGTATTTGCTGCGACCTATCCCGGAATGATTAATTTTATGCAGATTGCCGCTGGCTTTGGTCTGCAAACCTGCGATTTAAATCACGAAGCCGACCCGCAGGCAGCGCTGCAGGCGATCATCGATCGTCCCGGTCCGGCGCTGATTCATGTGCGTATTGATGCGGAAGAAAAAGTGTATCCGATGGTTCCGCCGGGAGCGGCAAATACAGAAATGGTGGGGGAATAAACCATGCAACAGCAGACTCATGACAACGTTATTCTGGAACTCACCGTCCGCAACCATCCGGGAGTGATGACCCACGTCTGTGGCCTGTTTGCCCGCCGCGCGTTCAACGTGGAAGGTATTCTCTGTTTACCGATTCAGAACAGCAACCACAGCCGCATCTGGCTCCTGGTGAATGATGACCAGCGGCTGGGGCAGATGATCAGTCAGATTGAAAAACTGGAGGACGTAGAGAAGGTGGCGCGTAACCAGTCCGATCCTTCCATGTTTAATAAAATTGCCGTCTTCTTTGAGTAAGAGCCTGGCCCGGCAGGCTATTTTATGTGCCACTCTGGCCCTGGGCAGTGCGCCAAATCATCACGTACTGCGTGTACGCTCTGGTTTTTCCGCGCTGTCCGTGTCCAGACTGGCTGCAACAATCTACGTCTGGTGGGATGGCGCTAAGTTATTCGCTTTCAGAGTCCGGCGTGATGACTTTTACCGACCCGTTCCGGCAGTGCGTGGCATAGTCTGCCGGTAACGGACGATCGCTGATCAGCACATCAAATGCTGGCAGCGGCGCAATACTGGCAGGCGCAACATCGTCGAACAGCGCGTAGCGCGCGAGCAGGATTTTTCGCAGGCCGCGATCCATCGCTTTACGTTTCGTGGCGAGGTCGTCGGGGTTAAACCAGCTGACGCCAAAATGTTCGTGAACGCCGCTGGCGGAGATAAACACTTTCCGCGGATTGAGTGAATCCAGCGCCGAGGGGTTGCCGGTATCGTAGAAGGCATCGCTCTTCGCCCGATAGGTGCCGCCGCATAAGATGGCGGTGGCGTTGGGCTTTTCATTTAAGGCCATAAACACCCGATGTGAATAGCAAATGCCGGTAAAGGTAATGTCATCGGGGATCATATTGATGACCAGCGGCATTTCGCTGCCGTTATCAAAAAAGACCAGGTCGTTTTCGCTGACCAGGCCGGCGGCGAGGATGGCAATGGGCAGATCGTCGCGATGATGGGCCGGTTTTGTCGCCAGCGCTGGCGTAACGGAAGGCGATGAGGGTTTGTTGACCATCACCACGTAGCCGCCTAGCAGCGTGAGCGGCAGCGGTTCGTCGTTTTCCTGGCTGAGATCCCGGCGAATCGTCATCACAGAGACCTCCAGCATACGCGCGGCGTCTTTAAGATGGATTCGGTCGGTTTTCTTCAGCAGTTCCATCAGACGACGTATACGTTCTTTTTGCTTGGTCTCCATTCACACTCTCCGCAATTCATTTGGCAAATGTTCCTTTGGTAACATTTTTGTCCCTGCTGAAACATTATGCATTCACATTACTATACTGCGGCCCCTTGCGAATTAAAAGTCCGTTCGGTCTCGTTTTTGTCAAAATAATCTGTTTATTTTCAGTTTGTTATATTGTGTTTTTTGATTTTTATTTTTCTTCCTCTCTCGATTGCCCACATTTTTCTGGATGATAAATAAACACGGAATGATACTGCAATCGCGATCATGGTCACAAATGGTACTAAAGTAACATGATAATGTTACGATAATATCATTGTTGTGTGATTGTTTCTGAGAGGTAGTAAAATGGATATCGCGGTTATTGGCTCCAACATGGTGGATCTCATCACCTACACCAACCAGATGCCGAAAGAGGGGGAAACCCTTGAGGCGCCGGCGTTCAAAATTGGCTGCGGCGGAAAAGGGGCCAACCAGGCCGTTGCGGCCGCGAAGCTCAATTCGAAAGTGCTGATGTTGACCAAGGTAGGGGATGACATCTTTGCGGATAACACGATTCGCAATCTTGAGTCCTGGGGCATCAATACCACCTATGTTGAGAAAGTCCCCTGCACCAGCAGCGGCGTGGCGCCGATCTTTGTGAATGCCAACTCCAGCAACAGCATTCTTATTATTAAAGGCGCCAACAAGTTCCTCTCTCCTGAAGATATCGATCGCGCCGCCGAGGATTTAAAAAAATGCCAGCTGATTGTTTTACAGCTTGAGGTTCAGCTGGAAACGGTATACCACGCTATCGAATTTGGTAAAAAGCACGGCATTGAAGTGTTATTAAATCCAGCGCCGGCTCTGCGCGAATTAGATATGTCTTATGCCTGTAAATGTGATTTCTTTGTTCCCAATGAGACCGAGCTGGAGATATTAACCGGCCTGCCTGTTGATACTTACGATAATATTCGTGCCGCCGCCCGGAGCCTCGTTGAAAAAGGTCTCAATAATATTATTGTGACCATGGGTGAGAAAGGCGCGCTGTGGATGACGCGCACTCAGGAAGTGCATGTCCCGGCATTTAAAGTCAGCGCGGTAGATACCAGCGGCGCAGGCGATGCCTTTATCGGTTGCTTTGCTCACTATTACGTCCAGAGCGGAGATGTTGAATCCGCCATGAAAAAAGCCGCTCTCTTTGCCGCCTTCAGCGTCACCGGCAAAGGCACGCAATCGTCTTATCCCAGTATCGAGCAGTTTAATGAATATCTGTCGTTAAACGAATAATCACCCTGCACTGTAAAAGGTAGCACTATGAACGATAAAAACATCATTCAGATGCCTGACGGCTATCTGAACAAAACGCCTCTGTTCCAGTTTATTTTGTTATCCTGCTTATTCCCGTTATGGGGATGTGCTGCGGCCTTAAATGATATTTTAATTACGCAGTTTAAAAGCGTATTTGCATTAAGTAACTTTGCCTCCGCGTTGGTCCAGAGCGCATTTTATGGCGGTTATTTTTTAATTGCGATTCCGGCGTCGTTAGTGATTAAAAACACCAGCTATAAGGTCGCTATTCTCACGGGGCTGACGCTTTATATCGTCGGCTGTACGCTCTTTTTCCCGGCTTCGCACATGGCAACCTACACCATGTTCCTGGCCGCGATTTTCGCGATCGCCATCGGCCTGAGCTTTCTCGAGACGGCAGCGAACACCTACAGTTCGATGATCGGCCCGAAAAGCCATGCCACGCTGCGCCTGAACATCAGCCAGACCTTTTATCCGATTGGCGCGGCAGCCGGTATTTTGCTGGGTAAATATCTGGTCTTTTCCGATGGCGAAAGTCTGGAAAAACAGATGGCCGGGATGAATGCCGAGCAGATTCATAATTTTAAAGTTCTGATGCTGGAAAACACCCTTGAGCCTTACAAGTACATGATCATGGTACTGGTGGTGGTTATGGTGCTGTTCCTGCTGACGCGCTTCCCGACCTGTAAAGTTGCGCAGACGGCGAACCATAAACGCCCGTCGGCAGCCGACACGCTGCGCTACCTGGCCACCAACGCACGTTTTCGTCGCGGAATTGCCGCCCAGTTCCTGTATGTCGGTATGCAGGTCACCGTCTGGTCGTTCACCATTCGCCTTGCGCTGGAACTGGGTGATATCAACGAGCGCGATGCCTCAACGTTTATGGTCTACAGCTTTGCCTGCTTCTTTATTGGCAAGTTTATCGCCAACATTTTAATGACCCGCTTCACGCCGGAAAAAGTGCTGATTCTCTACTCGGTTATCGGCGCACTGTTCCTTGCGTACGTGGCGCTGGCGCCGAGCTTTAGCGCGGTCTACGTGGCGGTGCTGGTGAGCGTGCTGTTCGGGCCGTGCTGGGCAACCATCTATGCCGGTACGCTTGATACGGTGGATAACGAACATACTGAAATGGCCGGTGCGGTGATTGTGATGGCGATTATTGGTGCCGCCGTCGTCCCAGCGATTCAGGGCTTCGTGGCGGATATGTTCCACTCGCTGCAGGTCTCTTTCCTGGTACCGATGCTGTGCTTCATCTACGTCGGCGTCTATTTCTGGCGTGAATGCAAAGTCCGCCGTGCGCTGACTGAAGCGACGGCATCCTGAGGAGAACGATCATGACGACACGCTTACCTTTATGGCGCCAGCTCTTTAGCGAGCAACCGCGCACGCTGCTGGCGAATGATGACTTCACGGTAACGGCTTTTCGCTATGCCAGCGGCGTAGAGGGGCTGCGGGTGGAAAATGCGCGCGGCTATCTGGTGATTTTGCCCTGGCTTGGGCAAATGATCTGGGATGCCGAGTTTGACGGCCACGATCTGACCATGCGTAATATGTTCAGCGAACCGAAGCCGGCAGCGGAGGTGGTGGCCACCTATGGCTGTTTTGCTTTCCACTCAGGACTGTTGGCGAACGGCTGTCCGTCGCCGCAGGATACCCACCCGCTGCATGGTGAAATGGCCTGCGCGGCCATGGATGAAGCCTGGCTTGAACTGGAGGCCGACTGCCTGCGCGTGGCGGGGCGCTACGAATACGTGATGGGCTTTGGTCATCACTATGAGGCGCGGCCGACGGTGGCCTTACGGCGAGCCAGCGCGCTGTTTGATATCCAGATGACGGTGACCAATCTTGCCTCTGTCGCCATGCCGCTGCAGTACATGTGCCATATGAACTATGCCTACGTAGCCCAGGCGACCTTCAGCCAGAATATCCCGGATGAAGCGCTCTCGCTGCGCGAGTCGGTACCGGCCCATGTACAGCCGACGGAATCGTGGCTGGCGTTCAATCAGCGTCTCCTGCAAGGCGAGGCCTCGCTGACCACGTTATGTGAGCCGCAATATTACGATCCGGAAATCGTCTTTTTTGCCGATAAGCTGGATCGCTACACCGACAGCCCGGAATTTCGCATGATAGCGCCGGATGGCACCACGTTTGTCACGCGGTTCTCCAGCACTGAGTTCAATTATGTTACCCGCTGGATCCTCTATAACGGCGATCAGCAGGTTGCCGCCTTCGCGCTGCCCGCCACCTGTCGGCCCGAGGGATTCCTCGCGGCTCAGCGTAATGGCAGTCTGATTTCGCTGGCGCCGCAGCAAACCCGGAGCTTCACGGTGACCACCGGTATCGCCTGAGGCGGATAATCCTGCGCAAGGCTTGAACAACAACGTGCTTATCGTTAAGGTAAGCGCGTTTTTTAACCCGCCAGGACACGTCATGACCACCATTGCCCTTATCGACGATCATCTTATCGTCCGCTCCGGATTTGCGCAGCTGCTGGGGCTGGAAGCCGATTTCCAGGTGGTTGCCGAATTCGGTTCCGCCCGCGAAGCCTTGACGGGGCTGCCCGGGCGCGGCGTACAGGTCTGTATTTGTGATATCTCGATGCCGGATATGTCAGGACTTGAGCTGCTCAGTCAGCTGCCGAAAGGCATGGCGACCATCATGCTCTCTGTTCACGACAGCCCGGCGCTGGTGGAACAGGCGTTGAATGCCGGCGCCCGCGGTTTTCTCTCCAAACGCTGTAGCCCGGATGAGCTGATCGCCGCGGTCAGAACGGTGGCGGCCGGCGGCTGTTACCTGACGCCGGATATCGCCATGAAGCTGGCGGCAGGCCGCCAGGATCCGCTCACCCGCCGCGAACGGCAGGTGGCGGAAAAGCTGGCGCAGGGGATGGCGGTAAAAGAGATCGCCGCCGAGCTGGCATTATCGCCAAAAACCGTACATGTGCATCGCGCGAATCTGCTGGAAAAGCTGGGCGTCAGCAACGATGTTGAGCTGGCGCGGCGTATGTTCGATAGCTGGCAATGAGACCGTTCCTCTCCCGGCTGCTTTCGGTGGCCGGCTGCTTCTGTATTTTCTCCGCCGCGTGGTTCTGCCTGTGGAGCATCAGCCTGCACCTGGTCGAACGACCGGATCTTGCCGTCCTGCTGTTCCCTTTTGGCCTGCGGCTGGGTTTGATGCTTCAGTGTCCGCGCGGCTACTGGCCGGTGTTACTGGGCGCTGAATGGCTGCTGATCTTCTGGCTGGCGCAGGAAGTGGCGCTGGCGCATCCGATAATATTGATGATCGGTAGTGTGCTGGCGCTGCTGCCGGTGGCGCTCATTTCACGCTATCGTCACCAGCGCGACTGGCTCACATTGCTGCGTCAGGGCGGGGCGCTGATTGCCGCCGCGCTGCTGCAATCGCTGCCGTGGATGAGCGAAGGGAGCGACGGACTGAACGCGCTGCTGCTGACGTTAACCGGCGGCCTGACGCTGGCCCCGACCTGCCTGGTTATCTGGCACTATCTCACCAGCACCGTCTGGCGACCGCTGGGGCCATCGCTGGTTTCACAGCCGATCAACTGGCGAGGGCGGCATCTTATCTGGTATCTGCTGCTGTTTACCGTCAGCCTCTGGCTACAGCTGGGACTGCCCGCCGAACTCTCGCGTTTCACCCCTTTCTGCCTGGCGCTGCCGATTATCGCTTTAGCCTGGCATTACGGCTGGCAGGGGGCGCTGATCGCCGCGCTAATGAACGCTATCGCGTTAATCGCCAGCCAGACCTGGCACGATCACCCGGTGGATTTGCTGCTCTCACTGCTGGCGCAGAGCCTGACCGGGCTGCTGTTGGGCGCCGGTATTCAGCGTCTGCGCGAGCTGAACCAGTCGCTGCAAAGCGAACTGGCGCGCAACCGGCGGTTGGCGGAGCGGCTGCTGGAAACGGAAGAGAGCGTGCGCCGGGACGTCGCGCGCGAACTGCATGATGACATCGGCCAGACGATCACCGCGATTCGCACCCAGGCCGGGATTGTGCAGCGTCTGGCGCCGGAAAACGGCGGCGTGAAACAGAGCGGCCAGCTTATTGAGCAGCTCTCGCTGGGGGTTTACGACTCGGTTCGTCGGCTGCTGGGTCGTCTGCGCCCGCGTCAGCTCGACGATCTGACCCTTGAACAGGCGGTACGTTCGCTGATGCGCGAAATGGAGCTGGAAGATCGCGGGATAGTCAGCCATCTCGACTGGCGCATTGATGAGGCCGCCTTAAGCGAAAACCAGCGCGTGACGCTGTTTCGCGTCTGCCAGGAAGGGCTGAATAACATCGTTAAGCATGCCAGCGCCAGCGCGGTGACGCTGCAGGGCTGGCAGCAGGGTCAGCGGTTGATGCTGGTACTTGAAGATGATGGCTGCGGGCTGCCGCCGGGTACCGGGCAGCAGGGCTTTGGCCTGACCGGCATGCGCGAACGTGTGACGGCGCTGGGCGGCACGCTCACTATCTCCTGCACGCACGGCACCCGGGTCTGCGTCAGCCTGCCGCGCCGTTATGTCTGAGGAGTTATGATGCTGAGCTTTCTGAAATCCCCGCCCGATGCGGCGCCGATTGCCGATAAACAGGCGCTGGATGAACGCTACCGCTACTGGCGGCGTCATATTCTGATGACCATCTGGCTGGGCTATGCCCTGTTTTATTTCACGCGCAAAAGCTTTAACGCCGCGGTACCGGAAATTCTCGCCAGCAACGTCCTGACCCGCAGCGATATTGGCCTGCTGGCGACGCTGTTTTACATCACCTACGGGCTGTCGAAGTTTTTCTCCGGTATCGTCAGCGACCGTTCCAACGCCCGTTATTTTATGGGGCTGGGCCTTATCGCCACCGGCGTGGTCAATATTCTGTTTGGTTTCTCCACCTCGCTATGGGCGTTCGCTCTGCTGTGGGCGCTGAACGCCTTTTTCCAGGGCTGGGGGTCGCCGGTGTGCGCCCGTCTGCTGACGGCCTGGTATTCGCGAACCGAGCGCGGCGGCTGGTGGGCATTGTGGAATACCGCGCATAACGTCGGCGGGGCGCTGATTCCGATGGTGGTCGGCGCGGCGGCGCTACACTACGGCTGGCGTACCGGGATGATGATTGCCGGGATGCTGGCGATTCTCGCCGGGCTGTTCCTCTGCTGGCGACTGCGCGACCGGCCGCAGGTCGTGGGGCTGCCGGCGGTGGGGGACTGGCGGCATGACGAGCTGGAGATTGCCCAGCAGCAGGAAGGGGCGGGGCTGACGCGCAAAGAGATCCTCACCAAATACGTGCTGCTGAATCCCTATATCTGGCTGCTGTCGCTGTGCTACGTACTGGTATACGTGGTGCGGGCGGCGATTAACGACTGGGGCAACCTGTATATGTCGGAGACGCTGGGCGTCGACCTGGTGACCGCTAATTCGGCGGTGACGATGTTCGAGCTGGGCGGTTTTATTGGCGCGCTGGTCGCAGGCTGGGGATCGGATAAGCTGTTTAACGGCAACCGTGGACCGATGAACCTGATTTTCGCCGCCGGCATTTTGCTCTCGGTCGGCGGTTTGTGGCTGATGCCTTTTGCCAGCTATGTGATGCAGGCGGCCTGCTTCTTTACCACCGGTTTCTTTGTGTTTGGCCCTCAGATGCTGATTGGCATGGCGGCGGCGGAGTGTTCCCACAAAGAAGCGGCGGGCGCGGCAACCGGGTTTGTCGGACTGTTTGCCTATCTCGGGGCATCGCTTTCCGGCTGGCCGCTGGCGCAGGTAATGGAAATCTGGCACTGGAGCGGCTTTTTCGTGGCGATTGCTATTGCTGCCGGCATTTCTGCGCTGCTGCTGCTGCCGTTTTTAAACGCTCAGGCGCCAAGAACCGCCAGCGAAGCGTGACCTGCCTCTCCTTTTTACCCCGAGTGGGGCAAAACTAAGAAATTTTCCCGGTTCCGCCGGGACACTGTCTCAGGCCAGTCTCCGCGCGGCTTTTTACAATGCCTGCCATTCGCAGGTATAAAAATTAGCCCGGAGTGTCCTATGCTGGCCTTTCTAAACCAGGTGCGCAAGCCGACCCTGGATCTGCCGCTCGATGTGCGGCGTAAAATGTGGTTCAAACCGTTCATGCAGTCCTATCTGGTGGTCTTTATCGGCTACCTGACGATGTATCTGATCCGCAAAAACTTTAACATCGCCCAGAACGACATGATCTCCACCTACGGGTTGAGCATGACCCAGCTGGGGATGATTGGCTTGGGCTTCTCGATCACCTACGGCGTGGGTAAAACGCTGGTGTCCTACTACGCGGACGGGAAAAATACCAAGCAGTTCCTGCCGTTTATGCTGATCCTCTCCGCCATCTGTATGCTCGGCTTTAGCGCCAGTATGGGGGCCGGTTCAACCAGTCTGTTCCTGATGATCGCCTTCTATGCGCTGAGCGGTTTCTTCCAGAGCACCGGCGGTTCGTGTAGCTATTCAACCATTACCAAATGGACGCCACGTCGTAAGCGCGGCACCTTCCTCGGCTTCTGGAATATCTCTCACAACCTTGGCGGCGCGGGCGCTGCGGGCGTGGCGCTGTTCGGCGCGAACTATTTGTTCGACGGCCACGTTATCGGCATGTTCATCTTCCCGTCGATTATTGCGCTGATTGTCGGTTTTATCGGTCTGCGTTTTGGTAGCGACTCTCCGGAATCCTACGGCCTCGGCAATGCCGAAGAGCTGTTCGGCGAAGAGATCAGTGAAGAGGACAAAGAGACGGAAGAGAACGCCATGACCAAATGGCAGATTTTCGTCGAGTATGTCCTGAAAAACAAAGTCATCTGGCTGCTGTGCTTCTCCAACATCTTCCTCTATGTGGTGCGCATCGGTATCGATCAGTGGTCGAAGGTCTATGCCTTCCAGGAGCTGAAGCTCTCCAAAGAGGTGGCGATTCAGGGCTTTACCCTGTTTGAAGTGGGCGCGCTGGTCGGAACGCTGCTGTGGGGCTGGCTGTCGGATCTGGCGAACGGCCGTCGTGCGCTGGTGGCCTGTATCGCGCTGGCGTTAATTATCGCAACCCTTGGCGTTTACCAGCATGCCAGCAACCAGTATGTCTATTTGATGTCGCTGTTTGCCTTAGGCTTCCTGGTCTTTGGCCCGCAGCTGCTGATCGGCGTTGCGGCGGTAGGGTTCGTCCCGAAAAAAGCTATCGGTGCGGCGGACGGTATCAAAGGCACCTTTGCTTACCTGATCGGCGACAGCTTTGCCAAACTGGGGCTGGGAATGATTGCCGACGGCACGCCGGTCTTTGGCCTGACCGGCTGGGCGGGTACCTTTGCGGCGCTGGATGCGGCAGCTATCGGCTGTATCTGCCTGATGGCTATCGTCGCGGTCTTTGAAGAACGTAAAATTCGTCGCGAGAAAAAGAAACCCGTTTTGCAGAATGCCTGAGTGATACGTATGGGTAACGTTGCCCGGCATTTATGCCGGGCTTTTTTATTACATCATCAGTGAATGACTCAAATGGGCGACGACATCGTTGAGTGAAATTTGTACCCAATCATGATTTTCTTCGTCGTAAAATGTCACCTCGGTCTCATTGCCATCAATAAGTAAAATAAAGCGCGCGCCCTGACGCTGGGCATTTTTTTGTCTGGTTGCGAGCCGTAAAGAAGAACAATCATTCAGAATGCTTAAATGTGGAAAACTGCGGCGTAAGCGCCGGCTCAGGGTCAATGCCACGCTGCGGGCTCTTTCCTGACATGGAATAATCACCAGATCAATATGCTTGCCGGGTAAGTTAACTTTTTTGGTACTGCTGAGCAGATGCATGATGGGTTCCAGCATAAAAGCAAACCCACAGGCGGACACAGGGTGGCCAATCAGCTGGCTGGCAGTATGATCATAGCGTCCTCCCCGGCATAACAATTGATGGCGATACGGGGCGTCAGAGTGCCACTCAAAAATAAGATCATTGTAGTTATTCACGGGGAAAAGTTTGCGGTCGTGAGTAAACGGGATATGCAAGGCCGTCAGGGTGTCACAGAGCCGGGTGAATCGCTGACGTGAGCGGGCTGATATCCTTGACTCTAATGTAGGAGCCGGTTCCGCAAGACGCTGCATTAAACTGTCTTTATCCGTTAATAAACGTTCCGGACGGGTGTTGAGCCAGTTAAGTTGTTGGGCGTTCAACAGGGCGGCGAAAGGACGGTAGTATTGTTGTAGGGCATGACGAAAATGCGCAAACTCTTCCTGATTTCCGGTAGTGTTAACTTTGAGGTCGATGAACGGTAATAACTGAAGAGATTTAAAAAAATCGTACTGCAGGGAAATAAGTTCGATTTCAATGCCAATATCGGAATAGCCGAAGGTCTCAACACCCAGCTGGTGAAACTGGCTAATATTTTGCTGATGCTGACGACGAAACATGGTCCCCTGATACCAGACTCTTGTTTCAGTTTGCAAATTTCGATGCTGTGACAGTAGCCGTAAGCACCCCATGGTGCCATCACCGCGAAGTAATGCCTGATGATTTAATAAAAGCTCGCCGGAGTCAGAACAAAAAGACTGAGTTAAATCTTCCTCAAGTTTTTCCAGCAACGGGGTTCGTATTTCGTGATAACAATACTGGCGCAACAGGTATTCTGCTTTTTTTTCTAGCCACTCCCAGGTTGCCGCGGGATTGTGGTCATGTTTCCTGGGGCGGCCTATTTTCCGCGGACGTAAATTCCGTTGGAGTTTTTCCTCAAGTGATTTAGAGTATGCGGTGGTAGCCAGCAGGCAATTTTGGGTTAATGCAGATTCAATCCGCGTTATTATTGCCGGACTCATGCTGCCGAGGCAAAACTGTTGGTAAATATTGCGACGTTGTAATGCATTTTCACCCAGACGTAAATACTCGTCATGAGGTGTAATTCGTTGCTGCGGCGCATCGGCAGAGCTGTGATGGGAAAACTCATCAGTGCAGTGACATTCAATATATTTTTTAACGAGTAAAAAATACGCATTGGGTTCGACCGGGCTGCAATCGTAACGGCTATCCCACAGCGTGCCATGCCGCTGATGTCGGTGGTTGAAATCATGCGCGTAACCTTTCCCAAGGTGCTGCATGAAACGTCCCAGGCTTTCTTTGTCCGGGGCAGAAAGGAGCAATGTTATTTTTTGCAACGATAATGAATATGCATGTAGTTTTATGCTGTAAATAGCTAATGCATTATCAACGCAATGATAAAGATTGCTAATGTCTTCGTCATCTTTAAATATAACCTCATCATTATGCCCTGACAGTTTTACAAGATGAGGGATGCCATCAATGAATAATCTGTTTTTTCGCGGCATAGTTAAATTACTTAATTTAGTGATTGATAATATAAGGAGGGAGGCAGGATGTTTGTTTTATTATGATTGTCTTAATGTTAATCATTCTCACTCCCATATTTGAAGATCTTACAGGAGCTACCAAAAAACGACAAGGGTAGTTTGATAGCTCACTTTTTTATTTGTGACTAATTTCTGAAATCTGTAATTTTACCTGCTCTATACTCATGGATTCTTGCTGATTATTTTGTAAATTCCACAGCCGAAGATTCTCGTCATAATTAATTGTAAGAATGTATTGGCAACCACTTTTAAGCGCATTTTGATGTTGCCGCTTTAATTTCGCGCCGCTGCAATCAGTCAATACGTTTAAACCAGGCAGGTCTCTGCGTAACTGACAAGCCAGCATCTGTGCGCGGATACCACCATCATTTAGCTCGCTGGTAATAGCAATATCAGGTGCCGATTGCCATTGTGGGTTCTGGCCGTCACAAACGGTTTGTAGCAGCAAGAGTAAGCGTTCGATACCGATGGCAAAACCACATGCGGGAAGTTTCTTGCCGCTAAACAGTTCTGCGAGGCCATCGTAGCGGCCACCACCACAAACGGTACCCTGAGACCCTAAATCATCAGTAACCCATTCGAAGACCGTCCGAGAGTAATAATCTAAGCCGCGTACCAGGCGGGGGTTAATTTGATAGGTAATTCCTGCATTATCCAAAATCGTCCGTAGGGTATCAAAATGCTGGCGAGACTCTTCACCTAAAAAATCAAGCAGACGTGGAGCATGTTCAATAACGTTCTGAAGGTCAGGATTTTTACTGTCGAGAATACGTAAGGGGTTAATGGCAAGACGTTTCACGCTATCTTCGTCGAGCATAGCGGCATGCTGAGTGAACCATTTGACCAGCTCTTCGCGGTGCGCCTGCCGTTCTGCGGAGGTGCCGAGGGAGTTTATTTCAAGGCGGACGTTCTGAGTAATATTTAAATCTTCAAAGAGATCCCGAACCATAAAAATGAGTTCGGCATCCACGTCGGCGCCGGACATGCCGAATGCTTCGATGCCAAATTGTGTAAACTGGCGCAAGCGGCCTTTTTGCGGACGCTCATAGCGAAACATCGGTCCTTGATACCACAAGCGCTGTGACTTGTTGTAACACATATTGTTTTCCAGCACGGCACGCATACAGCCGCTGGTTCCTTCAGGTCTAAGAGTGATATGTTCACCACTTTTATCTGTGAAATCATACATTTCTTTTGAAACGATATCGGTCGCCTCACCCACCGCTCGTTCGAACAGCGTCACGGGTTCGAGCAGTGGCAACCGCATCTCCTGATATCCGTAACGAAATGCCATATGGTGGAGCTTTCTTTCCAGCCACTGCCACATGGGGGTTTCATCGGGAAGAACGTCTCTCATACCTCGTATAGCCTGGATCTTGT
>ENA-UOJC01001461-UOJC01001461.1-human-gut-metagenome-genome-assembly--contig:-C104-NODE-1461-length-31960-cov-31.673688_pt1 | contig 31960 bp, 27 predicted proteins | sample MGYA00242339_ERZ723886 | MGnify/ENA metagenome assembly ERZ723886 | reverse complement strand
AAAAGTGCTAATTCAAATACCGCACTTTTTTCGGTCAATTATATTGTATCAGGAGGGTAGTTAAGTGGTAAAAACCAAAAGGAAAAGCATTTTACGAACGCTGTTGTGTGCCGTGTTCGCGTTGTGTTTTGCGGTAGGCTTGTCAAGTCTGTTTGCAAGCGGCACGACAGCGTATGCGGCAACCACGCCGAAATATACCGTCAAGTTTAATTGGTCTACGAAAACCACAACGGGAACGGGCGGTGGAACGGGAAGCAATACGGCAAGCGGTTCAGGCGTAAGTTACAGTATGCAAACAGGACAATATAGTTTTGTGGACTATTCGGTAACGCTTTACGGCAGTTCGTCGTCGGGAACGGGAACGTTTGAAAGCGGCAGTTATATCGGCTCGAACTCGGTCAACGTTATTATCAATTCAAAGGTAAAAATCCCGACAACCATTTCGGGCAACGGTACAACGGTGGCAAAAGGAAACAATAATTCGTTTTCGCTTTCTAACCTTGCAGACGGTACATATACGGTAACTTCGAGTTTTAGCGCAGGATGGGCAACAAGCCCGCGTTCGGGTATCGGCAAATCATATTCGTTCACGTTTCAGTTCAAGGTAGATAGCACCGCGCCTACAATGAATAACGTTTCGACTTCGTCTACGGGTAAATACACGAACTCGTCTACATACGTTTCGGCTTCCGATTCGATGAGCGGCGTGGAGTGTATTTATATGAAAACGCCTGGCAACAGCAGTTACGGTAATATGGGTACGTCTACTACGGTATCTTCGTCAGGGATGAACGGTTTGTATTCTTTCTATGCAAAAGATAAGGCGGGCAATACTTCAAGAACATATTTTCTGTATCTCGATACCGTAAAACCCACGGGAAAGATTAAGAACAGTAACGGTACGGAAATTACGGGAAGTTACACGAATCAGACGTTTTCCTATTCGGCAACGGACAGCGGGAGCGGAATCAGTTACTTACAATATAAAAAGCCGGGCAGTTCGTCTTGGTTGACCTATACGTCGGGAACAAGTATTTCCGCAAGCGCGGCAAGCGGAACGTATCAGTTCAGAGCTGTAGATAAAGCGGGTAACATTTCCGCGACGAAAAGCATTACGCTTGATTCTTCAAAGCCGACAATGACTTTATATTCGGGAGATGTTTCGGTATCGAACGGATTCAAAAGCATAGCAAACTATATCAAGGCAACGGCGACGGACAGCGGAAGCGGCGTGAAAACGATTTATGTAAAGAAACCCGGCGCGTCGAGTTATACCGAATATGCAAGCGGAACGCAACTGACGGCAGACGGCGCATATTCGTTCTATTGCGTAGATAACGCGGGGAACGCTTCGCAAACCTATACGATTTCAATGGATCACACAAGACCTACGATTACGAGTTCGGTCGGCGGGTTCGGGAAAACGTTGAAAGACGGATTTAACGTTACCGCTTCGGATAATTACAGCGGCGTAACGCTGTATTACAAAACGCCGAACAGTACTTCGTTTGTGGCAAGCACAACTTCGAGCGTCGTCTTTTCAAAAACGGCGGTCAACGGCACTTACGTGTTTTATGCGGTGGACGGGTTCGGCAACAAGAGCGATACTAATTATATGTATATGAGTATCGATGCACCCGAAGCAACGATAGTAAGATCTGACAACAGTCATAAAGTTTGCGTGATTTGGACGGCGAGTAACTGCTATGCAACGTTGAACGGGAAAAGTTATACAAGCGGAACTTGGATTGAACAGGAAGGCGAGTATACATTCGTCATCACGAACGACGCCAACCGTTCTTCAACGTATAAATTCACGGTCGATCACTACTACGCAAGGTATTCTATGGTTGCGCCGACCTGCACGCAAAAAGGTTATACTATATATAAATGTACGGGTTGCGGCGATAGTTACGACGGAGATTTTATCGAAGCCAAAGGACACGACTATGAGAATAAAATCGTAAAACCGACTTGTACTGCGCAGGGCTATACGAGATATACTTGTAAAACTTGCGGAAACACCTATACGGATAACTTTGTCGAAGCCGAAGGTCATCGATACGGCGAATGGACAACCGTAAAAGAGCCTACCTGCGTAGACTTGGGAAAAGACGAGAGAACGTGTTCGGTATGTTCTTACGTTGATGAAAAGGATATAGACGCGCTCGGTCATAGTTATAAAGACATCGTTGTAGATCCGTCCTGTACGGAACGCGGAAATACTATCCACGAGTGCGAAAGGTGCGGTCATACCTATACGGACTCTTATACAGACGCAACGGGACACGATTTCGGAGAATGGACAAGCCTGACGAAGCCGACTTGTACGGCGAGCGGCGTTATGCAAAGGAAATGCACGAGTTGTCCGCAGACCGAAACAAAAATCGTAAGTCCGCTCGGTCATAATTATAAGGCGGAAGTTGTAGAACCGACTTGTTTGGAACAGGGCTACACAACGCATATTTGTTTGCGTTGCGGGACGGGATATAACGATACGTTCGTGCCGCCGCTCGGACACGACTATGAAGAAATCGAAGTTGCGCCGACCTGCACGGAAGAAGGCTATCGCGGAAAGAAATGCCGCCGTTGCGAAGATTGCGTAAAGACGGAAATTCTGAAAGCGGTCGGACATAAATTCACCGATTCGTATTTTATCGCAACTTGCGAGGACGAAGGTTATACGCTCCACACCTGCCTGTCTTGCGGAAACGAATATAAAGACAACATCGTTCCGGCAACCGGACACGATTATGAAACGGAAGTCGTGCGCGAACCGCATTGCGAAACGGAAGGCGAGAGAAAATTCCATTGCGCGAAGTGCGAGAAAGAGTATTATTCGGATATTCCCGCAACGGGGCATAACTACGAACTCACGGGAACGGAAGAAGTAAACGGCGAAAATATCCGTACTTACGTTTGCACGAACTGCGGAGCGATTACCACGCAGAATATGGGCGAGCAGTACGAGCAGGTATCTTCATATATCGGATATTTGTTCGGTCAATATCAGCCTTATATGTGGTGGGTACTGTTAGCGTCCGCAGGCGTATGGAGTATCGTGATGGGCGTATTCTTTGCGATTGCGCAGAAGAACGAAGATAAAGAAAAGGCGAGAAAAATGATTAAAAATTACGTCATCGGACTTGTCGTCATCTTTGCTATTCTCGTTGCTTGTCCGTATCTTGTTAAGGGTATCGCGGCATTGATTGCAGGGTAAATAGTAAAATCCCGCATTGTAGCTTAAATTTTCACAGAAAAAAATAAAGAAAATCGAAAAAACAGCTTGACAAACGCGGGATTGTATGCTATCGTATTGATACGACGAAAGAAAATCGGAGGTGGAACTATGAACAAAGCAAAAGTAATGCGAAAAGCGGAAGCGGGCGAGGGGTTGACCGTAGCGGAAATCAAGGTTTATCAAAAGGCTGTTAAACCCGAAAAGCACGTTTACGGCAAGTACGGAACGCTTGCTAAACAGTATTTGGAGGATAAAGGAATCGATTGGACGATTGCGAATCTTCCCGAATACTTGCACGGCGTAGATAAAGCCGCCGACGAACTGTACGAAACGATGTATGAAAAGTTCTCGAAAGAAGAGCGTTTCAAAAGGTCGGAGGATTTTATAGAAAATCTGAAACGGGAAACGGAAATGCAACGGCTTATCGAAGAAGAAATCTTAAATGAAATCGTTTATGTAAAATAATGGAGGTATCGGTATGAAAGCATTAAAAATCGTAGGAACAGTCGGCAGATTTGCATTAGCGGGTGCGCTTATTATCGGGCATTTCGTAATGAACATCATCGGCGCGTTGATTTGTGCCATTACTTCACAAGGCTAATACGGAGGTATTTATGGAAAAGAAAGAAACGACACCGCGCAGAGTGGCAAGAAGAAGTTACGAGGAACGCAACAAGGATAAGCGTAAGCAGGCAAGCGGCAATTTCGGAACGATGATTCCGCGGGATTTGTTCGACGAAATCAATGCGTTCTTGGCGAAACATCATATCACGAAAGTCGAATTGATTTTCAAAGGGTATGAAGCCCTGAAAGCCGAGTACGAAAAGGTAGATAACAAACAATAAATACTGATTAGCTGTAAAGGCATAATCACGGATAACGAATCAATGAATAATTGATGGAGCGTAATCGTGGTTATGCCGATACGACAACTTAATATTTTTTACGCTTCATCGTAAGGAGGAAACAACGATAAGCGTAGAAAATAATAAGAAAAGAAGTTACACGATGAAAATCGACAATACGGTTTTTATTGTGGAAACGGAAGAATCGGAAGCGGCGCACGAAACCGCAGAGCAGAAAATCAAGAAATTGATAGAAGCGGGAATAGACAGTTTGGTGGACGAAGAACGCCGTCGATTAAATAATCAAAAGGCTACATTTGAGGGCTGATTTTTCAGAAGGAGTATTAAATGAGAAATCAGTCAGCAATCAACAAAATACCATTTGCAGAAGGTGATGAAACCGCACTGTACACTCGTTTGAGTAGAGATGACGAGTTGACGGGCGAATCGAACAGTATAAAAAATCAAAGAGAATTACTCTTGCAATATGCGAAAAGCAAAGGCTATGCAAACGTTCAGGTTTATGTAGATGACGGGTATTCGGGAACAAACTTTAATCGACCTGATTTTAAGCGGATGATGGAAAGAGTTGAAGCCGGGCTTATTAAACGAGTGATCGTCAAAGATATGTCCCGTTTCGGCAGAAACTATCTCGAAGTTGGCTACTATACGGAAGTTATTTTCCCTGAATACGATGTGCAGTTTATCGCGGTCAACGACAACGTGGACAGCGAAGTGCAAACAGATAACGACTTCACGCCGTTCAGAAACATAATGAACGAATGGTATGCGAAAGACATCAGCAAGAAGATGAAGTCGGCAATCAAGGCAAAAGGTAATTCCGGTAAACATACAAATCCGTTACCGCCTTATGGATATATAAAAGATCCGAATGATAAGAACAAGTGGCTTATCGACGAAGAAGCGGCAACGGTTGTAAGAAGAATATTCGGACTTTGTATGCAGGGGTTCGGTCCGTCGCAAATCTCACGGATATTGACGGACGAAGGCATTGATACGCCGAAGATACACGCAAAGAAAATGGGCAGAAAGGTTACGATAAGAGCGAACGAAATGCCCGAAGCGTGGGCAGACCAAACGGTTGGAGCAATACTTGGTTATTGGGAATATCTTGGGTGGACGGTAAATTTCAAGACGAAGAAAAAATCGTTTAAGTCGAAAAAGGTTATCTTGCTACCTTCCGATGAATGGCAAGTTTTCAAGGATACGCAAGAGCCGATTATCGACGAAGAAACGTTTTGGGCGGTGCAGAAAATCCGAGAAGGGAAACGCCGCCTTGACAGCCTTGGTGAACCGAACGCATTGTCGGGAATGTTGTTTTGCGGAGATTGCGGACATAGACTGTATTTACGCAGACAACGTAATCCGCACCAAAAAGATTATTTTGTGTGTTCGGTTTATCGAAAGAAGCGCAAGTATTTCTGCACATCGCACTTCATAAGACTTGAGGACATCGAAAAAATCCTTTTACGGGATTTACGTCAAGTAACGGCATTTGCAAGAGAACACGAAAGCGAGTTTTTAGACTTGGCAAAGAAGCGTTCTTTAAGAGAAACCGAAAAACTACGAGCCGAAAATAAAGCGTCGCTCGACAAAGCTGTCAGACGCATAGCCGAAATAGACGGAATTATTCAGAAACTTTACGAAGATAACGTTTCGGGTAAAATAAGCGACGAGAGATTTGCAAAGATGGCGGCAACGTATGAAGCGGAACAGGACGGATTACAGCAAACCGCTCAAAGGCTGAAAGATGAAATATCTGCCGTTCGGGAAGAGGGCGAAAGCGTGGATCGGTTTATGAAGTTGGTAAACAAGTATTCCGACATCACGGAGCTGAACGCCGAAATCATAAGAACGTTTGTGGAGAAAATAATCGTTTATGAAGCCGAAAAAAATGACGGTATAAAAACGCAGAGAGTGAAGATAGTCTATAACTGTGTTGGAACGGTAAGCGTTCCGAATGCCGACAATGAGCCTGTAAAAACAGACAAAACTAAAATTATAGAAGTGGCGTGACAATGAAAGCCGCGCCACTATCTAAAAAGAAAGAAAAATCCCTATGCCTATTGATTGTGCTTTCCATAATGCCGGTTTGAAAGATTTATATATTGGCGCAAAAATGCAAAGTATCAATTGGATTAAAGAACTTGAGTATATCCAATCAATAACTGTAAGCGAAGAAAATACAAAATATAGGAGTGTAGGCAACTGCTTGATAGACAAGAAAACAAAGGCTCTTATAAAAGGTTGTACATCAAGCGTAATTCCGGACGACGGTAGTGTAGTGAGTATTTCTAAAAGTGCGTTTGTCGATAAAAGTGTTCCTGCAAAGCTGAATATACCTAAAAGCATATTGATAATAGAATATGGAGCTTTTGGCACAGAAAACTTGTATTCAATTACGCTAAATAAAGTACCTTACATGGATGAAATGGCATCGGGGTTCCTTTTTGGTAGTTGTCCCAACTTGTATGAAGTTTACAACCTTACTGGAACTGAAATTGAGGCTGGATCGACAACATGTGGAAAGATTGCTTTGTATGCAAAAGTTGTACACACTTCATTGGATGAGCCAAGTATTATTGAGATAGATGAAGATAGCGGTGTTATAATTCTTGACTATGACGGCAAGAAAACTGCAATCGGAGTTATCTCTCCCAATCCGAATTTAGTCATTCCTGAAGGTGTAGAAGAGATTGCCGAAAACGCGTTTTACAATTATGGTGAAATAGTATCTATCACATTCCCGTCAACGCTAAAGAAAATGTCTTCCTCTTCGTTTATGTATTGCACCAATGTTGAAAGAATTGAAATTCCGAGCATTGAGCAATGGGTAAAAGTTGAGGTAGTTGAATTCGCAGGACAGGCGCCTACGTATGTGTTTTTCAAAGAGGGGAACTTCTATGTTAACGGAGAATTGATTGTTGATTGCGTAATACCTGAAGGCGTTACCGAAATCAATGCTTCCGTGTTTGGCTGTTGCGAAAGTATAAAAACTGTTTCTTTTTCTGACACGGTCGAGACGATTGATGGTTTTGATAGTTGTTGGAACTTGGAAAGCATCACGCTTTCCGCTAACGTGAAAAAAATAAACGATTATGCGTTTTCATACAGCAACAATTTGAAAACCATTAATTTCAAAGGAACAATGGATGAATGGTATGCCATTGAAAAAGGCGGACAATGGATAACGTCAGGAGGATATAAAGTTTATTGCACCGACGGAATAATATCGGTAGGCAATGTGGAATAAGCATTGCATCTTTGGATAGATTGCCACATCACATTGCTTCTCGTAATGACAGCGGAGGAGATAAAATCGAAAAGTAGTAGGCGATTTGGCAAAAGAGGTGCAACACTTGCGTTTGTTGTTCAAACAGAAATGCGGGTGTTTTGCGGACTAATACTTTCTTTGGGTCTGGCATTAATTTAACGCCGGATCCTTTTTTATGTTTTCTCTCACACGGGAAAGATTTCGTCCTTTTTGGAAAAACAATCGCAATAGTTCGTTGCTGTTTTTGTTTGTCACTTTATGCCACGCAATATGCAACCGTATATTTTCCTATACCGTCTGTCTTGTTTGGTTGAATTATAAGCGATAAATATGAAATGCCTTTTTATTTTAAAGTATAATTTGCCAAATAAGTACGCGAATAAAAATTTACATTTAGAAGATAATTTGGTAAAATTACATACAAAGAAACAGCTGAGGTGATTTATGAAAAAAAGTCAACTGCAAAAATATGCGAAACTTATCGCAAGAAAGGGCGTCAACGTGCAAAAAGGACAAGACGTCCGCGTGAGAGCGTGTCCCGACCAACTCGACTTTGTGAGAATGGTCGTGGAAGAATGTTATAAGGCGGGTGCGGGCAAGGTCACCGTCGAATGGGAATACAATCCCGTGACGAAAGCGACCTATAAATACTGCAAACTCGACGTGTTGTCCCGCACCGAAAAATGGGAAGAAGAGAAGTATAAACACTTTGTCGAAACCCGTCCCGCACGGATATTTATAGAGTCCGACGATCCCGACGCGTTGAAAGGCGTAAATCAGGAAAAAGTCGCGAAAGCGCAGCAGGCAAGGGCAATGGCGTTCAAGCCGTACCGCGACCAACTTGACAACCATTATCAGTGGTGCATAGCGGCGGTGCCGGGCGTAGAATGGGCGAAAAAGGTGTTCCCCGGTGACACGAAAAACAAGGCTGTCGAAAAGTTGTGGCAGGCGATTTTGTTCACGTCCCGCGCCGACGGCGAAAACCCTGTGGAAGCGTGGAACGAGCACAACAAGGACATTAAGGAACGCTGCGACTACTTAAACTCCCTGAAAATAAAAGAACTGAAATATAAATCGTCAAACGGCACCGATTTCAGAGTGGGGCTTATCGACGGCTGCAACTTCCTTGGCGGCAAAGAAGACACGCTTGAAGGAATCGAATACAACCCGAATATTCCAAGCGAGGAAGTGTTCACGTCGCCCATGCGCGGCAACGCCGACGGAAAAGTCGTCGCAACAAGACCGCTGTCTTATCGCGGGGAGCTTATCGAGAATTTCAGCGTGACTTTCAAGGACGGAAAAGTCGTTGACGTCAGTGCGGAAAAGAACGAAGATTTGTTGCGCTCCATGATTTCGATGGACGAAGGCGCGGCATATCTCGGCGAATGCGCGCTCGTGCCTTACGACTCTCCCATCAGAAACTCGGGCATCACTTTTTACAACACGCTGTTCGACGAAAACGCATGTTGCCATCTCGCGCTCGGCAGAGGCTTCAACGAATGTCTGGAAGGGTACGAAAATCTTTCGTTCGACGAGTGCAAGGAAAAGGGCATAAACGACTCGCTCATTCACGTCGACTTTATGATCGGCAGCGAAGATCTGGAAATCGAGGCGGTCACCCGCGGCGGAAAAACCGTAAAAATCTTTGAAAAAGGGAATTGGGCGTTTTAAAAGTTATATTTGCTTCGCAAGTTATATTTGCTTCGCAAGTTTAATTTGCTTTGCAAGTTATATTTTGACTCCGTCAAAGTTAAGGTGTTTTTTATTATTATAGTACACGAAGTGAAATAAATAAAATTGACACGTAAAGGCGAAAGTGATATTATTTTCATATTCTAGGGAGATATTTGTACAATGACGCTTGACGAAGTACACGTTAATCAAAGCGCAGTAATAACGAAAGTCGGGGGCGAAGGCGTTTTGCGCGGTCGTCTTCTTGACATGGGGCTTATCCCGAAAACCGCCGTTACGGTGATAAAATATGCGCCGATGGGCGATCCTATCGAGATTCGCTTGCGCGGATACGAACTGACAATCCGCAAAGACGACGCGAAAATGATTGAGGTAAACGCCTTATGAAATTCGCGCTTGTCGGCAATCAGAATTGCGGAAAAACCACGTTGTTCAATCAACTGACGGGGTCGAATCAGCACGTCGGCAATTTCCCGGGGGTTACGGTCGATTCAAAGTCGGGCGTTGTGAAAAAGCACGACGACTGCGTTATCGTCGATCTTCCGGGCATTTATTCGTTGCGCCCGTACACGACGGAAGAAATCGTCACTCGCGACTTTATTCTGAACGAAAAACCCGACGGCATAATAAACATTGTCGACGCCACCACGATCGAGCGAAATCTTTATCTCACGACGCAACTGATGACAATGGATATTCCAATGGTCATTGCGTTGAATATGATGGACGAAGTGCGCGGAAACGGCGGCACCGTCGATATTCAGAAAATGTCGGATATGATGGGCTGTCCCGTCGTGCCGATATCCGCCGCGAAAAACGAGGGCGTCGACGAACTTATCGACGTCGTTATCAAAACCGCAAAAGAACAGATTAAACCCAAAGTAAAAGATATTTGCGAAAGCGACAGTCCCGTGCACAGATGTCTGCACTCGGCAATCCACCTTATCGAAGACCACGCGAAAAGCGCGGGCATTTCGGGAAGATTTGCCGCGATGAACCTTATCACGACGGGCGGCGACTTTGACAAACGTCTGAACCTTGACGAAAACGAAAAGGAACTTCTGGAACACAGCGTCGTCGAGATGGAAAACGACACCGGGCTTGACCGCGACGCGGCGATGGCGTCGATGACGTACGACTTCATCGAAAAGGTCTCGCGTGAATGCGTCGTGAAACCGCACGAGTCGAAAGAACGCCTGAAAAGCGAAAAAATCGACAAAGTACTGACGAACAAATACGGCGCGATACCGCTGTTTATCCTTATTATGGCGGCGATTTACCTGCTCACGTTTCAGGTTATCGGCAAATATATCGGGCTCGGCATCGAGATGGGTATCGACGCGCTGGACAAAGTGGTCGTAAAAGGGCTCACGAAATTCGGCACGAATCCTGCAATTATCGACTTTCTGGACAAAGGTTTGTTCGGCGGGCTTGGCGCGGTCGTATCGCTTTTGCCGTACATAGTCGTTATGTTTATGTTCCTGTCGCTCCTTGAAGACAGCGGATATATGGCGCGCGTTGCGTTTATTATGGATAAACCGCTCAGAAAACTGGGCTTATCGGGGCGCAGTTTCGTGCCTATCATCGTCGGATTCGGCTGTTCCGTCCCCGCGATTATGAGCACCCGTACCCTTGCGTCAGAGCGCGACAGAAAAATGACGATCGGACTTATTCCGTTCATCAGCTGTTCGGCAAAGGCGGTCGTGTATTACGCGGTCGTAAATTGCGGCGTGTTCAAGTGGTGGCAGCAGTCGCTGATTATCGTCGGGCTGTACGTATTCGGCATCGTTTTGGGGATTCTGACGGCGTTTGTGTCCGGGAGACTTATTTTCAAGGGGAAGCCCGTACCGTTCGTTATGGAACTTCCGAATTATCGTCTGCCGTCCGCAAAAAGCGTACTTCTTCTTATGTGGGAGAAGTCGAAAGACTTTCTGACGCGCGCGTTTACGGTCATTTTCCTTGCCACGCTTGTCGTATGGTTTTTGCAGGCGTACAACAGCCGCATTATTTTCATCACCGACGGCGTTGAAGACAACGTGAGTTTATTGGAACATATCGGCAATTTCCTTGCGCCGATGTTTAAGCCGCTTGGTATGAACGACGGTAAAATCGTTTCCGCGCTCATTGCGGGATTTACGGCAAAAGAAGCGGTTGTAAGCACGATCGAGATGCTTGCGGGAAGCGGCGGAATGACGGCGTTGTTCACTTCGGTCCCGGCGTTTTTGTCGTTTTTGACGTTCGTACTTTTGTATACGCCGTGCGTCGCGACCGTCGCAACGATGCGAAAAGAGTTGGGTTCCGTATGGAAAACCGCCGTTGTCGTCGTTTATCAGTGTGCGCTTGCGTGGGTTTGCTCGTGCATAGTTTATCAGATCGCGGCGGCTTGCTGATATGAAAACGATTGATATAATTTTAATAGTCGCGCTTTCGTTGTGGGTTGTGTTTTCGATTGCGTACGTCGTCGTAAACCGTAAAAAAGGAAAGACGTCGTGCGGCTCAAAAACTTATTGCAACGGCGATTGCGAGGCCTGCAACAAAAAGAAAAAAGAAAAATAGTAACGAATTTTCAAGGTTTCCGCGGTTTTTCCGAGGAAACTTTTTGTTTTTTATCGTTTTTTACATTTGTTTAGTAAAATTAACGATTACATTATACAAAAAAGCAATTTTGTAACGAAATTTTATTACATTGAATTTTTATTGTAAAAAACCGTTTATACGTTTGACAAATTTTTTTTAACTTATTAAAATTGTTGTAGAATTATGAATAAACGTAATTACAACAAAGAAATGCAGGACGAGATTTCGTCGATAGGCTGTCGGAAACCGTCGATGCTGTTGCAGTGCTGTTGCGCGCCGTGCGCGACCGCCGTCATAAATCGTCTGAAAAATTTTGACGTTACTTTGTTTTATTACAATCCAAACACGTTTCCGGAAAGCGAATATCAGAAACGCTTTGAAACGCTAAAAGTTTACGTCGATAAGGCGGAACTCGGGCTTAATATCGTTGAAATCGGTTATCGCGACAAAGATTACCTTGCGGCGGTCTCTGGCTTTTCCGATACGACGGAAGGCGGCCCGCGCTGCGCCGTCTGTATAAGAACAAGGTTGACGAAAACCGCTGAATACGCAAAAGAACACGGCTTTGAATACTTTGCGTCCACGCTTTCCGTAAGTCCGAAGAAAAACGCCGCCGTCATCAACGACATAGGCGAGGAACTTGCGAAAACGTACGGCGTGAAATATCTCGTCAACGACTTCAAAAAAGAAAACGGATTTCAGGAATCCGTGAATATATCAAAAGAATTCGGGCTTTACAGACAGGACTACTGCGGCTGCGAAGCGTCGAAAAACAGGAGAAATACTTAATTATGGGCAACTCGTTGAACACGAAAAAAATGATGGCAAACTCCCTGAAAGAACTTATTCAGGAAATGCCTTTCTCAAAAATCACAATCGACAAAATCGTCACAAACTGCGGCTATAACCGTCAGACCTTTTATTATCATTTCAAGGATATCAAGGAACTGTTCGAGTGGCTGTATAAGTTTGAAACGCAACAAGTCGTCGGCGACATAAGAAAACTTTCGACGTCCAACGCAATCGACGTTATCATGCGTTATCTTTACGACAACCGCGCGATGACGCTTTCGGCTTTCAACAGTCTTGGGCGCGAATATATCGAAAAGTTTATTTACGAGTCGATTTACGACGCCGTTCACGATCAGGTTATCCAGAAATCCGTGTACGTCATCATCGACAACGAGGATATTGAATTTATCGCAAACTACTTCACGATTACTTACGTCGCGTTGATGGTGCAATGGTTGCAGCATGGCATGACCGAAGAAATCGACAGTTTCATAAAACGAATCGGACGTATGATGCAGGGCGCGGTTGACGCCGCGGTGCAAAAAATGCGTAAAGAATAAAAAATACAAATTAAAACCCGACGCGCCGCGTCGGGTTTTTTGTTTGCAAAAATTGTCGAGAAAATCATTCTTGTGTCAAAATAACAGTTTTTATGACAACAGGCTCGTTCGGAATATCGTCAAAGTACATGAAACTGTGAGTCGGGACTTTTGAAATGCTTTTCACGACCGCAAGACTTTCCTCGTCCGAAGTTTTCCCAAAGGCCGCATATTGTCCGTCCAGAAACGCGCAATCGGCAGAGCAGATGAAAAACTGACTGGACGCGCTGTCTTTGACGTTGGTGCGCGCCATCGAAATCACGCCTTCGCCGTGGTGCAGGTCGTTTTTCACGCCGTTTGACAAGAATTCGCCTTTTATCGTGTCCGCGCCGCCTTTTTCCTTAATCGCGCGACCGTCCGCGACGAAACCGCCGCCTTGAATCATAAAATCTTTTATCGTGCGGTGGAAACAAAGCCCGTCGAAGAAGTTTTCTTTGATGAGTTTTTTGAAGTTTTTGACCGTAATCGGCGCGACGTCTTCGTAAAGATCAAGGTTTATGTTTCTGCCGTCCGAAAGCTGAATCTGAATTTTTGACATAATACACCTCGTAAGTTTTCTGTCGGAATTATACCATATTCAAACTATATTTTCAAGGCAATTAAAAAACTTATTGTATTTTTACGACCTATATGATAAAATATAATAAAAGGTGGGTTATGGCACACAAAAAAGAACAACCGAGAGAACTTACGAAAGAAGAAAAAGTCGCTGAAATATTAAAGCGCGCAAACGTCTCGTACGACTTCAAAAAAGCGCAGGCAAGCATTGCGCTCAACACCCGTTGCAAACGCTGCGGCAAGACTTTGTCGAGCCTTGAAAGGGTTGTTTTTGAAAACAAATGCCGCGACTGCATGGTGGAAGAAAGCAGAAAATCCCGCGATAAATTCGTCAGAAAATACATAATAATCGCTTTCTTGTTCATCGTTGCGCTTGTGTTCGGCGGGTATTGTGCAAACGCCGGTACGAAAGCGTGGCGTATCGTCGGCGTCATCGTTTCGGCGATGTTCACGGGCGTGAGCCTCGGATACGTTTTTTATACGAATATGGACAAAATGATGCCCGGCGCGCAACCCAAAGTTCAGGTGTGGCTCGTGTTCGGGCTGGCACTCGGAATTGCGGCTATAATCGCGTTTCTGACGTACTTTTCAAAAAGCTGGATATTGTACGTCGTGCTTATGCTGTTGGTGCTGATTTACGTCGCGTACCTTGCAGTGAAGGAGTTCAATTCCTTAAAGGAAAAGGACAATCTTCTGGGCGTTTACGACAGGAAATCGCGCGACCACGAGTTTATCGACAGCATTACGGAATCCATCAAAGAACGCACTTTACAGGACGAAAACGACAGAGTAAACGCCATTTCTGTCGAAAATACAGATTTTGTTTCGCCTGTCCCGCCTGAGACGGACGACGAAATTGTCAAGGAAGAAATCGTTGAAGTTTCTGACGAAAAAACAGAAACAGAAGAAGATATATCCGTGTCCGTAAAAACTACGGAACAAGCTGAAATCAAGGACGACGATAACCTTTCGTCCGCCGCGGAGAAGTCCGACGACAGCGGCGATTTCAGCATCTGAAAATGAAATTATTCAAAAAACTTTTTATCAAAGATTATGAAAACACTTCCGATCAGGAAGTGCGTTTTCGTTACGGTATCGTCGCGGGAATTTTCGGGATTATTTCCAACGTTATATTATGCGTTTTCAAAATTCTCGTCGGCGTATTTTCGGGTTCCGTCGCAATCGTTGCCGACGCAATCAACAACCTGTCCGACGCGGCATCATCCGTCGTTACCGTTTTCGGGTTCAAACTTTCCAACAGACCTGCCGACAGGGAACACCCGTTCGGACACGCAAGGTACGAATACATCGCGGCGTTTATCATTGCGTTTGCGGTCGTGCTTATCGGCGTGTTGCTGTTGAAGCAGAGCATTGAAAAAATCATCACGCCCGAAAGCGTCAATATTTCAGCGTACACCTACGTCGTGCTTGCCGTTTCGATAGTCTTGAAGATTTTGCAGGGGCTGATTTACAGAAACTTCGGCAAAACAATCAATTCCGAGGCGTTGAAGGCGTCTGCCGCAGACAGCAGAAACGACGTGTTTACGACGATTGCCGTCCTGATTTCGACGATTGTCATCGACGTTACGGGCGTAAATATCGACGGATACGCGGGGCTTGTCGTGTCGGTGGTCACTATTATTTTCAGCATAAAACTTCTGAAAGAAACGATAAATCCGCTTCTCGGCACTGTGCCCGACAAGGAACTTGTCGCGAAAATCTCCGAAAAACTCAGGCAGTACGACGAGGTTCTGGGTTTCCACGACCTTATGATTCACAGTTACGGCCCGGCGATAACTTATGCGTCGGTTCACGTCGAGGTTGACGGTGGCAAAAACTTTATCGAAACGCACGACCAGATCGACAATATCGAAAGGGATTTTATGCGGGATATGAACGTGCATCTCGTCATACATATGGATCCGATTACGGTGGGCGATCCTGAAACCGATCTTTTGAAAAAGGAAGTACAGGACGTCGTCCGCTCGATGAACGAAGATGTCACCATTCACGATTTCAGGCTTGTGAAGGGCAATACTCACACAAACGTTTTGTTCGACGTCGTCGTGCCGTACGGGGTGAAGCTCGGCGCGCGCGAAATAAGGCGCGAATTAAACGAAAAGATAAAGTCCGACAAAACTTATTATTACATAATAAACGTCGATAATAAGTACGTCTAAGGGCTTCTTACGCCGTCGCGCCCGAAATGGTTTTCCGGGCAATTACAAACAAAAAAACGACAAAAAAATAAGCGGGTTAAGTCGGACTTAACCCGCTTTTCGTTGTGAAAAACTATTTTGTGATTTTTTCGATTTCGTCGAAAATTGCGATTATGACGTCTTCGGAAAGACCTTTCGTCGGGCAGAGAATGCTGACCGAATTTACGCCGTCCGCGAATTTGTAGTAGTATTCCTTCGTATAGGCGGAAGCGTCGACGCCTTCGCATTCGCGCGTGAGATAGGTCGTCATATCCGCGTCGTTACCCTTTGAGAAAATCATCGTGAACTTCGGGAATTTCAGCACTTTTTCGCCTGCCTGGAACTTCGTGCGGATATCCGCGATATCGATATCGTAATCTTTCGCCGTTTTGATGGTGTCTTTGAGTTTATCCGTCTTGATTTGCTGGAATTGCGAAATCTGGCAGGACGTATCGACAAGCCATTTGCATACGCGCGGGGGCAGGTTTCTCAATTCGTTGAAGCAATACCACAACGGACCGCTGGGGAAGTTGCTGTCTTCAAGGGCTTTATAGACGTCGTTGATGCGTTGCGCGGCGTCGGGATAGCACTTGATGGAAACCTTGTAACTGTCGTCGTTTTCGCGGATAATACCGAAAGATTTGCTGCTGTATTTGAACGTCCAGTCAAGCGAGCCGCGTTTTTTGATGGTGAAAACGTTGGGTTTGCTCATGAAATACGTCGCAAGTTCCTGCGAAGACAGGGTTTTCGTACGGGGCTGATTGAGGATCTCGTCGAATTTCGCACTGCCGACCATATTCACCGCGCACAATTCCATATCGGTTGCGCCCAAGGCGTTGTAAACTTTGACGCTGTCGTCGAATTTCGCGACCTGCATGTAGTATTTTCCGTTGATTTCTTCGATATTCTTCTTATAGAAGTTGTCAATCTGGAAGCTGGAAAGCTCCACCGTTCTTTTGGTCGTATTGAGCGCGACTTCGGGTTCAAGAAGGTGATCGCTGATTTCCTTGGAAATCTTTTCGTCCTTTTCCTTTTCTTTAACTTCCTGCTTAATCTGCATATTTTCTTTCAGCGCGGCGCCGATAGGTCTTCTCTTTGACGTGCCTGCCGTGAGTAACGTGATGAGAAGCAACAGAAGTTGCGCGATGAACGGGATTATCGGCACGATTTTCGCAATCGAGAAGGGCGTTGTCTTGTCGTAAATCACGAAAATATAAACATATGCGGAGATAGCGGCGCAAATTACCGACAAAATGATGATGAGGATTTTCAGCAGACGGAAGTTCTTTTCGGGCGAAAGTTTCGCTCTCAACCTTTCGGAACGCTGCGCGAGCGTAAGTTCTTCCTTTTTGGGTTTTTCTGCTTCCGCGTCAGCGGCTTTATCCTTCGATTTTTTGTCGGGTTTGCCTTTTTTCGCGACGACTTTTTTGTCTTCCGTCACCGGCTGTTCTTCATTTTCGGTAACGGCTGCGGGCGTTTCTTCCTGTTTATCTTCGGTTGAAGGTGCGGATTTTTCCGCCGCTTTTTTTGCCGTAGCGGCATTTTTTTCGCGCGGTTTCGACGGTTTTTTCGCGGCTTGTTTTTCGGTTTTTTCAACCTTTTCAACCGGCGTTTCGCCGCCCATAACAGGGCGTTCTTCTGACAAATCGGGCAGGGGGACTGCCTCGGATTCAACGTTTTCAGCCGCTTCTGGCGCGCTTTCTTCAACGGGTATTTCGGCTGTTTTGACGGGGGTTTCGGCATCTTCGACAGGGAGTTCCTCGGCGGGTTCCGCAGGGGTTTCCGGCATCGTGATTTCGCCTTCGTCGAACATCGAAGGATCGAAGGTTGCCGCGCCGATTTCGGGCAATTCGTCCGCCGCAGGTTCCGGTTCGGACAGGCTGACGCTTTCTTTTTCCGCCTTTTCCTCGGCGGCGAAAGACTCATACTGACCTGCCGCAAATTCAGCCGCGGCAAGGGCGTCTTCGAGACTCAGAGGCTGCTTTGCTTTTTCGGTTTCGTCAACGGTTTCGGGACTTACGGAAGGCGTTTCGTCCGCGGCGATTTCAGCATTTTCCGTCGTGCTGTTTGCCACGTTTTCGGTAACGTTTTCCGCATTTTCCGTCACGTTATCGGTAACGTTTTCCGTCACGTTTTCGGCCGTTTCCAAAGCGTCGTCGACATTGACATTCTTTTTTGTTGCCATAGTATATCTCCTTAAAATTTTGAACAAAAAACTGTATGTTGTACCATAAATTATAATAAAGGAAAAAAATATTGTCAATGCTTTTTCGGTCGCGTCGGAAAAAATTATGAATTTGCACGGCGGAATTTTTTTTGACTGACATAAAAGCGACTTTATAATGCAAAATTGAACGATAAAGTATATTATTCTGCGTGTAAAAAATTGCGTATTTTTGGCGAATTTTTACGAAAAAACGTCGATTTTTTGAAAAATTCGGAAAGCAAACGCACGGCGGAATTTTATTGTACGACTGTATAATTTCGTACGAAAGTGTTGAAAACTCGTGCCAAAAAAATCAAAATAATTTTCCGAAAAATTTGAAAAATACCTTAAACCGCCGTAATTCCGCCTGATTTTTTTATGTTTTTGCAATATTTTGCGCCGAAATTTTTTTTAATCTTGAATTTTAACAAGTGGTATGTTATAATAAATTAGCAAAAGAATATTTTTTGTTTTGACAAAATAATTGCGAGGTAATATGTACAAGTATTCTTACAAGGCACTTTCGCCGGAAGGAAAACGCGTAAGCGGCACGATCACCGCCACGAGCGAAGACGACTTCAATCAGGTCATTTCGTCGCGCGGTCTGAAATGCTATTACGTCCATGCCACGGGAAAGGGCGACGCAAGCAAACTTTCAAAACTCGACACCGCGCTGGTGTTGCAGTTTTGCCGACAGCTCGCGTCGATGCTGAACGCCGGCTTGCCTCTTATTAAGTCGCTGGAAATGCTTTACGAACGCACCGAGAAACCGAAGCTCAAAAACGTGCTTGCCGCATTGTTTGAAGAGGTTCAGAAAGGCAACTCTCTTGCGGAGTCGATGGGTGCGCTTCCGGGCGTATTCCCCAACCTTCTCGTGAGCATGGTCAAGGCGGGCGAAATGAGCGGTAAACTGGAAGAGACTCTTATCCGAATGGCGGACTATTATGAAAAGGAAAAAAAGAGAAAAGGGCAAATCAAATCGGCAACGTCATATCCGAAAATCGTTCTGGCGATTTGTCTTGTCGTCGTTGTGGTTTTGCTTATCTGGATTATGCCGAAGATGATTTCGATGGTGTCCGAAGATAAGTTGCCACTGGTCACGAAAATCCTGCTGAAAATCAAGGACTTCATCATGAAGGACTACATACTGATTATCGGCATCGTCGCCTCGCTTATTATTTTCATCCCGATCGTTAAGCGAATCGAGGCGGTTGACCTTTTCGTTTCCAAAATGAAAGTCAAAATGCCGGGCATCGGAAAATTGCAAAAAATGATTTATACGTCGCGTTTTGCAAGCTCGCTTTGCACGCTGACGAGTTCGGGCGTACATCTTCTCGACGCGCTGACGATGGTGTCGGAGATGATGGACAACACTTACGTATCAAGGCAGATCGACGACGCTGTCGAAGCAATCCGTCGCGGCGAGTCGATATCCGCCGCGTTGCAGACGGTCGACGCGTTCGACCCGCTGCTTACGACAATGATATTCGTCGGTGAAGAATCCGGTTCTCTGGACGAGGTTCTCGGGCAGACTGCCGCTTATTTCGAAGACGAAGCGGACACTGCAATCAAGAGTCTTACCGCAATGATAAACCCCGCCCTTATGGTTGTAATGGCGCTTGTCATCGGCGTAATACTTATCGCAATACTTATGCCTATGTTCTCGATGTACGACTCGATAGGCACGGATACCGAATAAAGGGCAGATTTGGAGCAAAATTATGATTTACTACTACTTGAACAACGACAAACTCAAAGCGATGTTTGCGACGGCGGGCGGAAAGAGAATTACCGTGAAAGAATTTTACGATATGGATTTCCCCAGTGAATTTCTAAACGACCCGAGCGCAACCAATATCGACCTTCAACTTACCGAAGCGATGCTCGATATGATCCGCAAAAACGATATCAAGTCGAAAGCGGCGAAATTCGTCCTTGAAAACAACAAGATACCGTTCCGCGAGATGATTTTGCCTTACGCAAAGCCGTCGATTCTGTATCCGATAATTTCGGCGGAACTTTTCACGGATAAAAAACTTGCGGAAAGTCACACCGTCGACTTTGTCGAGATTGACAGAAATATCGAAGATCCCGACGAAGAGATGCAGGAAGCCGCGCTGAACTCCCCCGAAGAGGGCGAGGAAGAACAGGAAGAGAAGAGCGAAAAGAAAAAGAAAGCGAAAAAGGCGCGTCTTATGATCACGTACATAGACAACCTTGTCATCGAAAACCTGAAAAAGTGCTGCCGCGAAGTCGGCATGAAACTCACGGCAATCGATATTTCGCAAAGCGCGCTGTCGAAACTCGTCGATTTTATGAAAGAAGACCTGCCGCAATATTTCGTGCTTGTCGACTATCGCATGACGACGATTACGTCGTATCTTTTCGCGGATTACAAGCACGTCTTCTCGCTGTCGAAACCCATTTATTCGATGCCCAACGAAAACTATGCGAACGAAATGGCGTTTTTCATCAACGACTTTTCCGGCATCGTGAGCGAGGCGATTCAGTTCTTCCGCTCGAAATATACCGATTACAAATTCGACGACGTGTTTATCACGGGCGACCTTGACAGGTTCCAGTCGGTCGAAAGCGACCTTTACGGTTTCATGGGGCTTAACGTCAAGATGCTTCCCGTACCCGAAAGCGTATCGGGCGTCGAGCAGCTTGATTTCAACGCGCTTTCACCGCTTATCGGCACAATGCTCAAATAACGAGGTGGATTATGGCAAAGAGAAAGAGAAACATAGATTTTATCGCCGCGCAAAAGGCGATTGGAAAATCGGGGCAAAGCACCTCGTTTGAGTTTATTCTTGTCGTTACGGTCGTCGTGGTGGCATGCGCGATGGTCGGGTGGTATCTTGTGGCGCGTTCGCAGTACAACACTGCCGTGTCCGACCTTGAATCTGCCAAGACGGAACTCACCAACCAGAAAAACACGCTTGCCAAGAACGAAGACAAGTTCAAAAACTTCACGGTGGTGCTTGACAAAAACGGCAACCCCGTGACGAAAGGCACCGACAAATACGGCAACACGATTTACCAATACGAGTCGTTGACGGAAGTCGCGACGCGCGTTGCAAACGCACTTGCGGGCGCGCAGGCAACGTCGAAAGAAGCCGACGCCGCGATAAACCTTACCGGCACGATTTTCGACATAATCTTCACAAGCGCGAACAAGACGGAGTGCAAGGTGACGCAGTTCACTTTTTCCAACGGAAGGATCACGTTAAAACTTACGGGCAAGGGTTCCCAGTCGATGCGAAACTACGTTTCGGCGATTAAGGAAAACGGCAGCGGCTATATTCAGAGCGTTGAGCCGTCGATGGACACCGCTACCGATTTTTCGGTAAGTTTCGACGTCGTGAACGATAAACTTTTCGGCGGCAGCGACAAATAAGGAGGACGGGAAAATGACGATTAACAGAAAAGAAAAAATATTGATTTTCGTGCTTATCCTGTTCCTGCTTGTAGGTGGCACGTACACTCTTGGCATCATGCCGAAAAACAACGACAAAAAAACCGCTCAGGAAGAGTTGCAGACGGTCGAAGGCGACATCGCGAAGGTCAAAAAGCAAATCGACGCGGTGAGCCCGGCAAGGTACAACAAGCTCGTTGAAGAAATCAGACAAAACGAGGCGGCGTTGAAACAACTTACCAGTCCGAGCAACAACCTTAATGAAGAACTTATACCCAGCAATATGCCCGGACATCAGGACTCTGTGGCGATTGCGGAAACGCTGTACAAGTTCTTTGGCGACCTTGGTTTCAACGTTGAGATAAGCCTTGGCAGGCCCGTCACGACGTCCACCAAAAAGGTTTACACCATATCGAGCGCATACAAGACGGACATGCAGACGCTTTACAAGGTGACCGACGCGATCGCGCGCGTGAAGTCGTACAATCTGACGTATCTTTCGATGACGCCGGACGGAAACGATGTTTCGGGCACGTTCTCGATGACGATCACGTACATACTGAACGAATAGGCGCACACGTCGCACACTTCGCTTTTGACATCACATTATCGCAGGCGATAATGCTCACTCTTTTGCTTGTGTGCTCCTTTTCCCCACGGGTACTCAGTATCCCGCGGGGGCCCCAAAAAATCCATCGCAATGACATAAAGTGCGTTGCACGGAATACAATATGCTCCTCGCAATGACATAAAGTGCGGTGCGGAAGCGGCACCTTAAAATAAAGGATATTATATTATATAAATATAACAAAAAGTTACAAAAACGCGCGAAAGCGCAGTCACAAAGATAAGACGGGAAAAATAAAAAAGTACGATTGACGGAAGGAGGTCAATTATGCTGACGTTATTAAAAAATATAGAAAGGTTTAATAAGCGGTACAATAAAAAACGCGGCAGCGCGATGCTTATGGTACTTATGACTATGGCGATTATTATCGTCGTAGGCACTTCTATGCTCTTTGTGACGCTTTCCTCCTTCTCGAACAGCATTGCGGACACCCAGCAGGAACGCGCGTACAACGCCGCACTCACGGTTTCGGACACGTTGAAAGGCTCGACGCAACTCAACACGATTATCGAAACCTACTTTACCAAAATCAAAGAAAACGGCTTTGCCGAGGTTCAGTTTTACAACGATACCGATTTTGATAACCAAGCGGTGAATTATACGATAGTCAACGGCGTGAAAGTTTACGTCACGTTGTCGAAATCGCCGAACAGCAGCGCAAGCAAAATCGACAAAGTTCTTGTCGACATAAAAGGCGTCAAAGGCTCGCAGGAAAGCACGGTGAGTTTTGAGGCGGACTCTGTACCTGACGGGACCTCGACCACGATTCAGGACACGTTTGGCAACTCGTTTGTTGTCAGCAACAATATGGGCTCGTCGGTTACGTCGCCGTATCAGATTTATAAGCGTATCGAAGGCGACGTATCAATCAACTGTTTTGATACTGAAAACGGTGAACGCGTGATGAAGACGCGTATATTCAACCCCGTTGTTCTGGAAGGCGTGACAGGCAGTGTTTATGCCAACGGCGACCTTATCATCGGCGCGCCCGACAATATGCTGAGGGTGCAGGGCAACGTGTACGTTGACGGCAACCTTACAATCAGGGGGCTTGCGCTTGGCGTAAATCTTCCCGCGCTGACGAAAAAATACTACGCAAAGAAATACCTTTATTATTACACCTACGCGTATGGTGAATTTGGAAGCATTGCGGTTCCGCCAAACAATAATGCCGGATATAAAAATTCGAGTACGACAAAACTTGGCGAGGCAATGTACGAAAAGTTGAGTGACGGCACATATAGACCTATTCAAACGTATGACAAGCTTTCGCACTTCACACTGATGGATCTTGCGGGCGACGCAAACGAATATACTTTCTGGACGAAAAACTACGGTGAAAACAATACCACCGGCAATTATACGTGGGAACAAGTCACGATTACGCTCAGGGTAAAAGACAAAAACGGAATCTGGCAGAATGTCGATGCGGAATATAACCAGGGCGACATCAATAACGCGCAATATCTCGGCGCGTCGATGTATGAGTATAAGGAAGGGGAAAGTGAGCCTGAAGGGGACGGCACCCCCATCATGCAATATCCGCAGGGCGGCAATATTTATTGCAGCGGCGACATTATCTTTGACACCGTCAACGTCGGCAACGTTTTCTCGTTTGACGCAGGTGTTTTCAATACCGGTTCCACCGACGCAGGCCATGAAGATCAGGACGAAAAACCCGATCCTTCCGCCCTTGATAAAATCAACAAGTGGTTAAGCGAACATCTTGGTATCGACCTTGTTAACTCAAGGTTCCCGTATTACAGTTATGCCTACAACCTTGACGGCACAGGCGATGGCACAATCCCCGTCCACACAAAGATCGAGGGTGACGTATTTTGTCAGGGACGCATGATTATCGCGCCCGAAACACAAAAGTCTTATATAAACTATAAGGACGAACAATGGCTTGGCATAGCATCAGACCTTTCAGACACAAAAAAATACATAGGCGGGAAGGTTGTTGCAAGCGACGACTTTGTCTTAAAGGACAGCGGCGCGTTTTTGAGCCAAATCAAAGACAAATGGCAGCAAGTCACGGGCAAGAAATGGGGCGATGCGTTTGACTTCGGCACGGTAAAACTTGATGTGACATTGAACAGATTCTATACCAATGAGTTGGTTGATGATGACGACAATACGCTTGCAGAATACAGCGGAAATATGGCGTCGTTTATCGAGGCATATAAGCAGGCTTATGGCAAGGAAAAATTAAGCAATAGCGAGTCGATAAAACGCCTTAAAGAGAAGTTTGAAGAACTCGGAAAAGACGGGTATTATTATCTTACCGGTGGCAATTATACGCAGTTTGGCAACGGAAACAACCTGAACGGTGCCGATATTAAAGAGAAAAACATTACAATATGGTATGATTTCCGCAAGCCCGAATTCAGCGCGACTTCCAACCTTTATATCCAGAACTCGCCGATAAGAAAAGGCACGTCGTGCGGTGATGCAGATCACAAAAACAGCAATGGCGTTGACCCGTGCACGCTTGAAAAGTACGCGTCCGAGGACAAATACCGCGTTGTCGAAAACGTTGACGAAAAAGACAAGGACGGCAAACCCGTGACAACCCGCACGGTTGTGGGCGGCATATCGTACACCGCCGCACTTTCCGTCAGATACTGCGAAATTACCGTCAACAACGTATTTTGCGACGGCACAATCAGCGTGCTTGAAAGCAAACTGCCCGGCTTTGAAAATTCGGCGGCGGTCAACGTGAAAAACAATTATTTCGGCAGCGACTTTGTGAAAAATGAACTTAAAAAAGCCTCGATTATGGACTTTTTGAAATACGTTCTGCAAAAAAACAATGCACAGTTGACTGACGAAGAGATTTTGAAAGAGTATTTCGGTGTGGACAAAAACAAAAATGAATTCAAGGGCGAAACAAACTTTGTTTTTGATGTCCGGGACGACAGCCAAGACGAATACGAAGAGGGTTGGTGGCATAATGCGTGGCACTATAAAGATGATATAACTCACAATAGAAAAGTAGTAATTATCCGTGCGCATTATGAAATGACCGAAACCGTGAAATGGAAAAATGATCAAACAATTAAATATCATGAAGACGGATGGAAAAAACACGGATGGTATGAAGTTAGTGAAGAAAAGTGGACTCATGAGACAAAATATTCCGACGGCAAGTATGTTGCTGATATAGCATATTGCATTGAAGATAATGCAACGTCTTCAAAGGGCGGATATACTAATAATGAGAAGAATGCTACCAATAAGTTGATAACGTCCAATGGGGATATTATTGACTATGATAAACGCGGAAGTCTTCGTTTGAACGCTGCGGAAGAAGCCCTTGTAAAGTATCTTTATGAATCAAAAGATAGTGGAATTTATAAGTACGCTCTCAATCTTACGCAAACAGCATTTATAGATTTCAGAACAACACCGAAAGGTAAAGACGGCAAGACCTACAATAGTTTTAAAGAATACTTCAAGAATGAGCATGTTGCAGGTTTCAATTCAGCGCCAAATGATCCACGTGACGGCATAAGTAATAATTATATTACCGAAGACGAAATAGAGAAAAAGGAATTCTCAAATTATTGTGCATATTATGTGCACTATGAAAAATACACATATGATAAATCTGCCGAACGTGTAAGGACGGCAAGATATGACTTTACGCTGAACCCGTTTGCGATTATTACCGGCGGAGGACTTGCAGGTTTAGACAAACTGTCTTACGTGCTGAACGGAAACGATATTCTGACAAGTGCGTTCCTTAATACCGATTACCTTATCACGATGTTCAGCAACGGCGCGAACGACTTTGACGGCATCGATCTCAACGCCTTGTTGGGCGCGGCGGCAAACGGACTTGTCGGCTCGGCAATCAACGGCGGCAAGTTAAAGACGTTTGGCGTAGGCAGTACGTCAAATCAGTTTGACGCAATGAAAGGCACTACAAAGGCGTTCAACGAAGGCTTATACGGCATGTATCTTGTCGTGGATAATAGATATTCCTTGGTTGACAACGCCGCGACCGTAAAGGCGATTTTTGAAGAAATCAAGTCGCCGGAATTTGCAACCGTCGTGGAAGCGAACGCCAATCAGGAACAAGCCAAAGAGAATGTCAAGAAAATCCTGGCAGATTTGAAAGAAAAGGGCGATATTGAAGAGTATAACGCCTTCGATATTTATGGCTCAATCAACGAGTATGATAGATATCTTTTGGGCATTACAAGCGGTAAACCTGTCAAAGATTATAAATGCTCAAAAGGCACTTTGACAAAGATGTATATCAGACTTTTGCAATCGTCAATGCCGGAAAACCCTATGCCCGAATCTTGGTTTATAACAGATTCATTGCCCAACCATGAAGACTCGCGTTTTAATATCAGAAGATATTATTACATGGAGAGTTCAAATGATATTGAAGACGGTACTGGCTTAACGTTAAGGTTGATGGATTTCTACAACAAAGATAACGCGAACGGCCCACATCTTCGCGCGGACAACACGTTTGCAATCGACGAAAAATACAATCAGACGTTTACCGGACTGAAAGATAAAACTTTGAGTGGATTTAGCGTCATAGCGCAACGCTCGGAAGTGCAATATACGATAAAGCAAAATACGTACTTCAATTTTGAAGCAAGCAATACGCAAGTCGTGTTCGGGGCGTCCACGGATGGCGTTGACAAGAGAGTTCGTATGAACTTCCTTATCGACACGTCGGAAAAAGATGTCTATATCTTCTTCCATTGCAAGGCGCTTGATAAATCAAAGGACAAGAGAGAACAAACAAGGTTCTTGTTCCAGAAATGTTCGTTCCAGGTGACGGGCAAAAACAATGCTTATCTTATGCTTGTGGACGACACTTCCTTTGCCGCAAATGCGTACAGCCTGGAAATAAGCAACACAATGCTTTCCGAGGACAAGACGGACGAAAAAGTCGGCACGCATTTCAAGTCGAACACATATCAAAAGTACGTTGCAAGATTCAAGGGACACGGGAATGCTTACTCGGCATGGAATGTCAGCAACTTGTTTGACATATCACAAATGCAAGCATTGCCTGACGGCGATCCGGCAAAAGTCGGCAATATGTTCATAATCGGTATGGGCAGAAACTACGTCAAGTTCGGACGTGGCGGCTCGGTCAACGCGATGGTTTATATCCCCAACGGCATGTATTCCAACGAATCGTCGGGTCTTTTCAACTCAATCCCGATCGGAAACTCGGGCAATAACGAGGCGTCCATTGTTGCAAAAGATATTTATATCGGCGGAAGTAGCCGCGGACAACTGATTTTTTCAAGCTACGACGCGGCAAAAATCGGCAGCAAGAACAATAATAGCGCAGGCTTGGTTATGGACGGTTTGATTAACCCCGACACGGTGTCGCACGACACGAAATGGGTTGCGGGCGATTACTATTACGGCTAAGATGAGAAAGGTTTTGAAACGCTTAAAACTGAATAAAAAAGGCTTTACCTTTGCCGAATGTATCGTTGCAATCGCGTTGTTTGCGATCGTCGGCACGCTGGCGTTCACCATGTTCAACACGGCGACGCGCTATATGTCCAAGGCGAAAAAGGAAGAAGCCAAAAGGTCGCAGGCGCAGGAGCAGGCTCTTTTGAACACGTTCATGTACAAGGAAGGCGACGAGGTAATGGGATATATCATTTATCCGAGCCGCGTTTTGCAGGTGTCGTACATCAACACGTCAAAAGGCAACGTGCCGCAGTATTCAGTGGTGCTTAATTACGACACCGATTACGGCTCGGTACCGTTTGCGGTTGCGGTCGAAAAAAACGGCACCCCCCAATCACAATATACATACAATATCACAAGATATCAAGTGACGTCGGACAAGGGCACAAAACGTATACTTTTTGTTTATGACGGCGATATCGATTACGACCTGAACGATCCGGCACAAGTCAAAGATCATATTCTTCCGCTTGAATGGGTAAAGAATAACTATAAGAACTGACATGAGAAAACTCACAAAAATCTTAAAAAATAAAAAAGGCTTCACCTTGGTCGAAGCAATCGCGGTCGTTGCCATTATGGGTATTCTCGCAACGGTTATCGGCGGGCTGGTCACGGCGGGCACGACGGCTTATATGCGCCAGAAAGAAAACGCCGCCGCAAAAGACCTTGGCACAATCGTCCAGAACGAAATCAAGCGGGCGGCAAGGTCGTCGGTTGAGGTATATTTGCAGGACGGCGATCTTCCGACCGATAGCAACATGATTACAATCGGCGATACTCAAACCACGTACCAGATGAAAAACGCGCCGACGGGCGAGTACAAGGTGTTCTCGTCGTCTGACGACGGCAGGCTTATGTATTCGACGGGCAAAGAAGAACCCAAGGAATACTTCACTGATCCTTCGCGGGAGGCGGAAGGACGCGCGTTTTACGGCAGTTTCACGATTAAGGTTTACTTCCGTGCGATTGTCAACACCTTTGGTGAGATTACGTCCGTCAAGGTGTTCTGCGACGTCTATAACGCCAAAGGGCAAAGAAAATTCGACTCCCCGGGGCTTGAAATCGACTTTATCGAGGCGGATTACAGCCAATCGACGGAAACTAAACGTTTCAAAGGCATTTTCAGTTTTCAGCAGGGCAATATCGGGGCAATCACGGGCGACGCAGCCGCCGGTCAATACAAAAACATGCTGCTGGACGCTAACTACAAGCCGTACAATAACAACGACAAAGGGTTCAAGAATTTTTATTTCCGAACCGTGACAGGCGGTTGATAAAATGGAACTTGGCCATCTGTTATTCACGATATTTTCCGCATTTTTCGGGCTTGCGGTCGGCAGTTTTCTGAACGTTTGCATTTACCGCATTCCCAAAGGCACGTTTTTCACCGAAAAGCACAGTTATTGTCCGAAGTGCGGGCAGCCGCTGAAATGGTACGACATGGTGCCGGTTTTCAGCTGGATTTTTCTTGGCGGAAAGTGCAGGAATTGCAAGGAAAAAATCTCCGCAAGGTACCCGATTGTGGAGTCGCTCAACGCCGTATTGTGGACGTTGTCGGCATATTTTATCGGGCTTAACGCCAACGCGTTCATATACGACGCGCTGTTTTCGGCGCTCATCGTGATGACGTTCATAGATATCGACACGAAAGAGATCCCGAACGGCATCGTCGTGTTCATCATAATTTTGTCGATCCCGCTGTTTTTCACGGCGAAGGACGTTGTGTGGTGGCACAGGCTTGTGGGCGCGGTGGTTATCAGCGTGCCGCTTTACGTAATCGCGCTCGTTACGGGCGGCATCGGCGGCGGCGACATAAAGCTTTATTTTGCGCTGGGGCTTGTGTTGGGGCTTTACCCGACGCTTGTGTCGGCGTTTATCGCGATAGTGTCGGCGGGGCTTATCGGCGGCGCGCTATTGCTGACGAAAAAGGTCAGAAAGGGGTACGAGCTTCCGCTTGGTCCGTTTATCGCGCTTGGTGCGGTGGTCACGGTTTTTGCGGGCACGCCCATAATCGACGGCATAAAAAACTTATTTGGAATATAATATTTATATATCATAAGGAGAAGAGATGCAAAGAGGAGCAAGTTTAGGCGACATCCTGTTGGAGAAAGGCTTTATCAAGCAGGCGCAACTGGATGACGCAAAACGTTGGCAAAAAACACATCCCAACGAAAAAATCAGCGCGATATTGTTGTCGCGCGGCATTATCACCGAGGACGCGATGCTCTCTGCAATGGCGGAGCGTTTCAACACGACCTATATAAATACGGAGCTTGTCGTCCGTCGTCCCGAAATTCTGAAAAACGTACCGGAGCAAATCGTCAAAAAGCACTGCATAATGCCGCTTGACGTGAAGGCGGGGCAGATAATAATCGCCACGCACGATCCGCACGACATCGGCGCGTTCGAGGACGTAAAGATGGTCACGCGTATGGACGTCGGTTTTGTCCTTGCACCGCAGCGTATCATCGAAAGCGCGATTGAAAAGTACTACACCAACGCCGGCAACTTCTTCGTGTCGGACGAAGCGACGCAAAAGGTTGTCCAGCAGACTTCGGCGGCAACCCAGCAAAAGTTGTCCGAAATCGAAAGCCGCGTTGACAACACGCCTGTCGTCAAACTTATCAACAGCCTTATCACGCAGGCGTACATGCGCCGCGCGTCGGATATTCATATTGAGCCGTTTGAGGAGCAAATCCTTGTCCGCATGCGTATCGACGGCGAGCTTGTCGAATGTATGCGCTTGGACATTTCCACGCTTAACAGTATCGTTTCGCGTTGTAAAATCCTTGCGGGCATCAACATTGCTGAAAAGCGAATCCCGCAGGACGGCCGTATCGACTTCAACAACGGCGACATCAACATCGACCTTCGTGTCAACACGCTGCCCACGATTTACGGTGAAAAGGTCAACATGCGTCTTCTTGCAACCGAGGACGCCGCGCTTATCACGCTTCCCGACCTTGGCATGCCCGACAAACTGTTTGAACAGTTCTCCCGCATCATCAAAGCGCCGAACGGGATCATTCTTGTCACGGGGCCTACGGGTTCAGGTAAGTCGACGACGTTGTACGCCGTCCTTAGCGAACTCAACAAACCGAACGTCAATATAACGACGGTCGAAGACCCTGTCGAAAAGCAAATCTTCGGCGTCAATCAGGTGCAAACCAATGCAAAGGCGGGCTTAACGTTCGCAAGCGGACTTCGCGCAATCCTGCGTCAGGACCCGGACATCGTCATGATCGGTGAAATTCGTGATACGGAAACCGCCGAAATCGCAATCCGCGCCGCTATCACAGGCCACTTGGTTTTGTCCACGCTGCACACCAACGACGCCGCGTCAAGTATCGTCCGTCTTATCGACATGGGCGTTGCGTCATACATGGTCGCGTCGTCCGTGAACTGCGTTGTCGCGCAAAGGCTTGTCAAAAAACTTTGCCCGGAATGCAAGAGAAAACGCGAAATCAAGGCGGAAGAAGCCGCGCTTTTGAAAGATCCGTCAATCACTCATATTTATGAGCCAGTCGGCTGTCCCCGCTGCGGCAACACCGGTTACAAGGGACGTACCGCAATTTACGAAATTATCGAAATCGACAGCGACCTTCGCCGCATGATATCCGAGGGCAGGACAACCGAGGAAATCCGCGACTTCGCCAAAGAGCACGGCGCAACGTTTTTGGAAGACAGCATCCGCACGCTCATCGGCAACGGCACGACGTCCATGTCCGAGTTTTACCGCCTTATTTACAGCATTTAATAAACGGGAACAAACCAAAACAAAAACTCTGCAACTTCTTGCAGAGTTTTTTAATAAAAAAAAGCGAGGCGTTTGCCTCGCTTAATGTTTTGTTGTTAAAATTAGGTAGTTTGAGTTTGAGTGTCAGCGGGTGCGGCGTAAGCATCGGGAAGAGCGTTGATTGCCGATACGACACCTTGTGCGTTAATTGAATATCCCTTGGTTTTGTAGTCATTTGTTTTGGCACCGAAGCAAACAATTATTGTTGTTTCGTCAGAACTAAGGTATACGCCAAACTTTTCTTTATTAGGTGTTTTAGTATTAGTTATATCTTTGCTCGCAAACTCTTTTTTCACTTCATTAATTAAATCATTAATTTTGCCCGAAACGAATTTATCTGTTGTTTCAGCATCAGCAGCAGCAGATGCGCTTGCGGTATAAATATCAGGGTTTTCAAGGATAAGTCCACTGATAGAAGTAGCAATTTTGTTCGCTTGGGTGTAGTTTGCCTTGTCTGTGTTTTTGTTCAATTGCGAAACCGTAACACCGGCGACCGTGCCTGCAAGGACTGCCATGATTGCGATTACGACGATAAGTTCAACGAGCGTGAAGCCCTTTTTGTTTTTTCTAAGTTTTAACATTTATGTTAATCCTCCATATAATTATTTCAAAATTTGAGCATACAGGGCAAAAAATCCTTATTTTGCGA
>ENA-UOJC01001457-UOJC01001457.1-human-gut-metagenome-genome-assembly--contig:-C104-NODE-1457-length-32006-cov-12.480454_pt1 | contig 32006 bp, 25 predicted proteins | sample MGYA00242339_ERZ723886 | MGnify/ENA metagenome assembly ERZ723886 | reverse complement strand
ATTCCTCCCTTTCATCCGGTATATCGTCAGTTTCCCTGTATGGTTTCAGTATAGCATATATGGGAGAAAGTGTCAAGTGCTGTGTGTACCAATCGGTACGCCTGCTCTTTTACACCTCCGGGTTGGTCCGCACGCCGTAGGGCTTATAGGGGGAATCGCCGACCACGGTCGTACCGTAGATCTCACCGTCCGTGCCGAAGGCATACTCGACGCGCACCGACGGCACAAAATCATTGTCGTCGGCAAAATACTGCACGGTGAGTACATGCCGCCCGTCCGTCTCTATGCGATGCGCGGCACGCACAGCGTCAAAGCCGCCGCCGAGGCTGCCGACATACACCCATCGGCTGCCGTCCGCATCCGCCGTCGAAAGCGCCGGTACAAGCTCCCGTGGAAAGCCGAACAGCCGCTCGGCAAGGTCGGCAAAGGTGTCCTCCGCCATCCGATTGTCGTCGCCGTAGCGCTCAACAATGTAGTTTACCGGGAGCCAACTGTAATTCTCCTCATTCCATGCGCCGTATGCGGGGTAGTTCCAGACATAACAAGAATTGAGCAGCTCGTAGTAGGTCTTACGGCAGCTGTCGCAGCTCTCTTCCGCCGCGGGATATGCCGCGGCGCGCGGGTCATCGCCGAGGAAGAACATCGCCATGTCGCGCAGCTCTTCAACCACCGTCTCATACCGCCCGGGCGGCAGGGTGTCCAGCCCCGAGGAATCGACGGTGAATGTGAACGACAGTGTGCCTATGCTGCTCCCGTCCTCCGGTTCGAGACGCGCGATGCGATAGTCCGAGATCTGTACCGTGTCAAACCCGGCGATCCCGGTGGTGTTCTCACCGAGAAATCTGCCTAAAAAGGCGCGCATCCTGTCGGAATAGGTGCCGTCCGCATTCAGTTTGTCCCAGTCGGCAAACGAAGTGATCGCGTCCACGGATGCGGATTCGGTCGTTTCGGTCGTTTCGATTGTTTCAGAGGTCTGCGCGGCAGGCTCCGTCTGTGTCGTCAGCGAAGTCGGCAAATCGGTTGCGGGCGCGTCCGAATGCATCGGCTGCTCCCCGCCGCAGGCGGCGAGTGCCGCCGCAAGCGCGGCGACGGTCAGTGTAAGTAACAGTTTCTTTTGCATGGTATTCCTCCCTTTCATCCGGTATATCGTCAGTTTCCCTGTATGGTTTCAGTATAGCACAAATGGGAGAAAGTGTCAAGCATGCGTGCCGCCGACGATGTCGCAGTACGCGCCGGAGGTCACACGCCAGACCAACGCATAGAGCGCGGCGAAGACTGCAAAGCTCACCCCCGTGGTAGCAGCAAACAGCCCGGTGTTGTACATGCCGAAGAGCGTGAGCAGTTTGGCAATCATCGGGAAGGCGCAGGCGAGGTGCACCCCTGCCAGGAGCAGCGGCAGGAAGAACACGGTCAGCATCTGTGAGTTGACGCTCCGCCGAATCTCCCGTGCGGTCATGCCGACCTTCTGCATGATGGCAAAGCGCGACGCATCCTCCGCCGCCTCGGTGATCTGCTTGTAGTACAGGATCAGCACGGCGGCACAGATAAAGACCGATGAGAGCAGAATGCCGAGGAAGAACAGCCCGCCGAACGAACCGTAGAAGTCCCCGCGCGCCACCGCGCGGCTGTCGCAGAAGAATTGCGCATAGCCGTACTGTTCTTTTGCTTCATCCGTCCCGAACCGACGCAGCAGCGCGCGCCAGAGCGCGGTCTGCGCGTCGTCGTCCGCCGCCGTGTCAAAGGTGCAGATATAGCGCGCGTTGCCGCTTTTCGGATAAACGGTAAAGTTCTCCTGAAAATCCGTCGGCTCGACGCCAGCGTCCGCCGCCTCGGCAAGCACAAGTGCGCGCACAGCGTCGGTATCCGCTGCCGATGCGTCCGTCGTCTCATCGTCCCAAAAAACAAATTCAACGCGCATATCCACCGGATAGCGGGTGCGCACCACGTCCTCTTCACCGAAATAGAGACAGGTGGTGGAGGAAATCATCACCAGCACCATCGTGGCGAGAATGCAGACCGAGGCAAGCCCTGCGCCGTTTTGCTTCATGCGGAACGCCATCGAGGAGACCGAGACGAAATGCGCGGGCTTGTAATAATACCGCTTATTCCTTTGCAGCAGGCGGCAAAGCAGCACCGAACCGGCAATAAAGACAAGATATGTGCCCACAATCACCATCAGCACCGCAAGGAAGAACAGCCCGATGGCGGCGATGGGGTCTTGGATGGTAATTGCCAGGGCATACGCGCCGCCAAGCAGCGCAAGCCCGAGCACGCCGAGAACGGGATTTGCACGCGGCGGCTTCTCGCCGAGGTTCTCGCTCTTGGTGAGCGTAACGGTGTCTGCAAAGCCGATGCGGCGGAGCGAATCAAGAAACAGCAGAAGGAAGATGACGCCGAAAATGGCAGTCGTCTCGCCCAGCCCCGCACCCGAGAGGCGAAGGCTGTAGTTCACCGTACCGCCCGTGATGCGGTAAAGTCCCAGCTCCGCCAGCTTGGCAAGCGCCGCGCCCGCGAGCAGCCCGACCGAGAGTGATGCGGCAAAGGAGAGCAGCGTCTCCCAGAAAAGAATAGCGGCAAGGCTGCGCTTGCCCATGCCGAGCACGCTGTACAGCCCGAATTCACGCCCGCGCCGTCTGGTCAGAAAAGCGTGCGTGTAGAACAGGAACAGCGCTGCGAACACGGCGATGACAAAGCTGCCGAGTTGCAGAATGACGCGCAGCGTCGCGCCGCCGGAGATCTTGTCAAGCCCGACATCACCCGCGAGGAAGAACAGAATATACTGCACCGCGCTCACGCCCGCAGCGGTCAGCAGGAAGGGGAGATAAAACCGGCGGTTGCGGCGGATGCCCTCCGCGGCAAGGCGGATATACAGCGTTTTCATTCGGCTTTTCCTCCCGCAGCCAGCAGCGTCAGCGTATCGCTGATGCGGCGGTAGAACTGCTCGTCGCTGCCGTCGCCGCGGTAGAGCTGGTGGAACACCTCGCCGTCCCGGATGAAGAGCACGCGCCCCGCCGTGCTCGCCGCGCGCACCGAGTGCGTCACCATCAGGATGGTCTGCCCGAGGCGGTTGATCTCGCCGAACAGGCGCAGAAGCTCATCGGTCGCCTTGGAATCCAGCGCGCCGGTCGGCTCGTCGGCAAGCACCAGCTTAGGCGCGGTGATCAGCGCGCGGGCGACCGCGCAGCGCTGCTTCTGCCCGCCCGAAATCTCGTAGGGGTACTTTTTGAGGATGTCGGTGATGCCGAGACGTCCCGCCACCGGCAGCATGCGCCCGTTCATCTCCGGGTACTTCTTCCCCGCCAGCACGAGCGGCAGATAGATGTTGTCCTCCACCGTCAGCGTGTCCAGCAGGTTGAAATCCTGAAAGACAAAGCCGAGGTTGTCTCGGCGGAAGGCGGCAAGCGCCGCATCGCCGACGGCGGAGAGCTCCTTGCCGTCCAGCACCACGCTGCCGCCGGTCGGCTTATCGAGCGCCGCCAAAATATTCAGCAGCGTGGTCTTTCCCGAGCCGGATTCGCCCATCACGGCGACGTATTCGCCCGCATCGACCTTGAAGGTGACGTTCTTCAGCGCCTCCACGCTGCCGCCGCCGAAACGCTGGACATAAACTTTTTTCAGATTGTTGACTTCAAGCATATACATGAATAATTCCTCCGTTTATGTCTCTATTGTAGCAAAGGCGGGAAATGTTCCGCCATCGTTTCGGCTTACATTTCCCGCCCGTTTCTTACAGTTTTGTAAGATTTATTCGATCCGTGGTCTTTCCTGTGTGAAATCCAGCGTCACCGTCGTGCCGACACCGACCGCCGAGGTCGCCGTGAGCCCGACGCCGAGCAGACCGCACACGCGGCGGCAGAGATACAACCCGATGCCGCTGGAATGCGCGTCGGTGCGTCCGCTCCCGCCCGTATAGCCCCGCTCAAAGATGCGCGGCAGATCCTCGGGCGCGATGCCGATGCCGCTGTCCCCGATCGAGAGCTTGCCGGGTTCGGGCGACCAAATGCGCACGCCGCCCGTGTGCGTGTATTTAAGCGCGTTGGAGAGCAGCTGTTCGAGCACAAAGGAGAGCCATTTTGCATCCGTGACCGCCACGATGCCGCTCTCGACAATCTCCACCTTGAGGTGCTTTGCGATGAACTCGCCCGAAAAGCGTTTGACCGCCTCGCGCACGAGCGGATCGACCGCCGTCTCGCGGAACACATAATCCCCCTTCGCGCCGTCGAGCCGCAGATAGGTCATCACCATATCCACGTACCGCTCGGTGCGGGCAAGCTCCACGCCGAGTGTCCGCGCAGCAGGACTGTCCTCGCCGGACAGGGTCAGCCGCATGGCGGCAAGCGGCGTTTTGATCTGGTGTGCCCAGAGTGTGTAGTATTCAACCATGTTGTCATAGCGGCGCTGTGCTGCGTCCTCGGCGTTGGTCAGCTCCTGCCGCAGGCGGGTGATCACCGCCGCGGCATCCGCCTCTTCCACCGTCCCGGGGGGCGGCAGCGCGCTCTGCCGCGCAGCGGCAGGCGCATGCAGACGCAGGTATGCCTCATGCTGCCGCGCCGTGCGCGCATAGTCCAGCGCCAGAAGCAGCAGCCCGAGCGCCGTGCACAGCCCGGACGGGTACAGCACGGCAAGGAGCGGCAGCCGATAGAGGTAAAAGGATGCCGCAAGCAGCCCCGCAAACGCAAGGCAGGCGGCAATCACGCCGCCGCGCGACCGCAGCCATTTGGAAAAGATCCGCTCTCCGTCCATCTCTTTCTTCCTTTTTCTCTCTTCTTTTTTCACTGTATCATGTAGCCGACGCCGAATTTGGTGGTGATAAACGCGGCAAGCCCCGCCGCGTCCAGCTTCTTGCGCAGGCGCGCCACGTTGACGGTCAGCGTGTTCTCATCCACAAAGGCATCAGTCTCCCACAGGCGCTCCATCAGCCGCTCGCGGCTGACGACCTTGCCCTTGTTTTCAAGGAGGCAGGCAAGGATGCGGTATTCGTTCTTTGTCAGCTCCACCTTTTCGCCCGCGTAGGTCAGGGTCTCGCTGCCCGTATCGAGCATGGCGCCGCGATGGGTGAGGAACGCCGCCTGCGGCGCAAGGTCATAGCTGCGGCGCAGGAGGGCGCGCAGCTTTGCCATCAGCACACTGCCGTCAAAGGGCTTGGCAACGAAGTCGTCCGCGCCCATCTCCATCGCCGTGACAATGTTCATCCCGTCCGATGCGGAGGAAATGAACACGATCGGCACGTTCGAGAGCTTCCGCAGCTCGGCACACCAGTGGTAGCCGCTGAAGAAGGGCAGCGAAATGTCCACGAGTACGATGTGCGGCGAGAAAGCGGCGTATTCGGTGAGGACGGCGCGGAAGTCCGAGACGATGTGCGTCTCCATCTCCCACGACGCGGCAAGCGCCGCGATCGCCCCGGCAATGGCAGCGTCGTCCTCGATGATCAGCAGTTTGTACATAGCGTTCCTCCGATGCAAAGTTTTGCTTCTCCCCTACTATAGCAGAGAAAAGCTCTGGGGTCAAGCGCCCGCCCGACCCCAAAGCATTAAGATTCGATTAAACCGTCAGAGCGCGGCAAAGAGCCGCGCTCCGCGCGTGCACAGCCAGCGGTAAAGCAAGAGGCAGAGCGCCGCCGTCACAAGGAGAAACGCCCCCGTGAAAACGAAGAAGTTCACCCCGATACCGCCGAGGAACAGATAGCCGAGGACATAGAGCGCGGCATAGCCGAGTCCGCCAAACAGCACGAAAAACACACTGCCGCTTTGCTTGATGGGCATGATTTCATTGGTCCAAGAAAGGTTTGCGTGCTTCAGCCCGAGCGACAGTCCGACAAGCGCCCAAAACGTCGTGTACACCGCCGGCAGCAGCAGAGCAAACGCACTCGCCAAAGGCGACAGGCGCAGCACAAAGACGGCGACGCCGGCGGCAAACAGCACAGGCGGCAGCGTGAGAAGCAGTTGCACGCGCAATTTGGCAAGGAGCGGCAGTTTCGGGTCAAGCGGCAGCGACTGCGCAATCCAGAGGTTCTTCCCCTCCAGCGAAACGCTCGGCGTTGCCATATCGTTCATGGACGCGAGGGCGCAGATGCAGCCGATGGCAATCGCGGCGGGAAAGTCGGTGTCCCACGCAAACCACGAGGAAACCACATCGCGCACCGTCTCACAGCGAATCAGCAGGTACACAGCGCCGATAGGCAGCATCAGCGTGCCGAGCCCGCAGTTGAGCATGTAGTTCGGGCTGGACGCGAAGCGGGCAAATTCCTTTGCCAGCATCGCGCGCGCGGGGCTGCGGCGCACGGCGGCGCGTGCACGGTAGCGCACCTTGGCATTGACGCCCTTTGCCGTGGCGATCGCGATGAAGCTGCGATCGAGCAGGAAAAAGGTCAGCGCCGTGAGCGCGAGGACTGCCGCAGTGACGATGAGCGTCGCCATGCCGTCGCCTTCGCCGACGCGACCGATCAGATAGAGCGGATAGGCATTGCCGCGGAGCGCATCACCGACAGTCGTCATATTCTCGATCAACGCATTGATTATGGTACTTGCGCGGAAATAGAAGAAGTAGTACGCGCCGAAGAAGACAAGCGAGATCAGCACCGTGAGAAAGCTCTTGTTCTTCAGCTTGACGCTGATCTTCGCCACGACAAAGCCGAACGCACAGGTCAGCACCAGTACGAGAAGCGAAATGAGCGCCACCAGCCAGACTGCGCCGAGGATCGACCCCGCCGTGGGCTTTGCAAAGAAGAAATATACCACGGCGCCCGGGATGAGAATGATGCCCGAAAACATCAACCCGAGCAGATACGTGCCGAGCAGGCGGGATGTGAGGATATACCGCACCGGGATCGGCATGGACAGAAGCAGATCATTGTCCTTCGCCATGTACAGCCCCGAGAAGGTGTTGAACACGCTGCCGAACACGCCGAGCGCCGTCGCCATCAGCGAGAAGAGGAGAAAATACAGCCAGCCGTAGCCCGCCGGTACAAGCGCCGCGCCGAGCGTGAAGGCGAGCATTGTGAAAATGCTGCCGAGCACCCCGACCACGAGCAGCGCATACAGCGCAATGTAGAGCGCCGCCGCGCCCTTCGAGCGCATTTTGCCTTTTTTGGCGTCGTAGAAAAAGCTGCGGTTCAGCTCATAGAGTTCCTTTTTAAGAAGTGTGCCGAGCATCATTCACCCTCCAGTTCGAGGAAGACTTCTTCCAGGCTGTCGTCGCCCTTGACCTCCTCCATCGTGCCGGAGCGGATCAGTTTGCCGCCCTTGATGATGGCAACCTTGTCGCAGAGCTTTTCCGCAACCTCGAGGACGTGAGTGGAGAAGAAGATCGCACCGCCTTCGTCGCACAGTTCGCGCATCATGCCCTTGAGGATATGCGCCGCCTTCGGGTCAAGCCCGACAAACGGTTCATCCATGATGACGAGGCGCGGCGCGTGCAGCCATGCCGCGATGATCGCCAGCTTCTGCTTCATGCCGTGCGAATATGCCGAGATCGGCTGTGCAAGGTCGCCGGTCAGCTCAAACAAGTCGGCGTATTTCCGGATGCGCGCCGTGCGGTCCTCGGCGGACACGCCGAAGACGTCTGCAATGAAGTTCAGATATTTGATACCCGACATGAAGTCGTACAGATCCGGGTTGTCGGGGATGTAGGCGATCTGTTTTTTGCAGGCAAGCGGGTCACGCTTTTGCGAAATACCGCCGACCGTGATCTCGCCTGTGTCATAGGCAAGGATACCGACCACCGCCTTGAGCGTGGTGGTCTTGCCCGCGCCGTTGTGCCCGATGAAGCCGTAGATTTCGCCGGGCGCGATGTGGAGCGACAGGTCGTCCACCGCTTTTTTGTCACCGTAGGTTTTCGTCAGATGTTCAATATACAGCATAATTTTCTCCGTAAAAATTTGTTTTTCTTATCGATCCGTGACGGTAAGGCTGCCGCTGACGGTGGAGACTGCGGCGGTGCAGCCGCCCTCTCCGAAGACGGATGTGCCGCCCTTCACGCGGTAGTCGTCGCAATGCAGGATGCCGCTGACCGTCTTATAGCGGAAGGTCGCGCCGATCGTCGTCGGGACGCTCAGTCGGACGGCGCCGCTGGTCGTGTCAATGTCCACATCCGCTGCGGCGGCAAGCCCAAGCTTCACACCGCCCGAAACCGTCGATACATCGACCGTCCGCGCGGCAAGCTGTTCTGCGTCGACCGCGCCTGAGACCGTATCCGCATGCAGGGCGTCCGCCCGGGTCTCGTCCGCAAGATCGATCCTGCCCGAGGTGCTGCCCAAACGCAGGTCGGCAGCCGTCACATCCGCAAGCCCGATTGCGCCGGACACCGTGGAAACGGTCAGATCGCCAAAACTGAGCGCGTCGCCGCGCACAGGCGCGCTCACGCTGCGCACCGTGACGTCCGCCCCTGCCGGGATCTCCAGCGTGAGCGCCTTGGCATCCAACGGGAAACGTCCGGCATAGCCCGATGCGCAGTACATGATCTCAAGCGTGCCATCCTTGATGCGCCAGTGCATCTGCTGCTGCACGGAAAGCGTGCCGCTCTCATCGGCACGCAGGGTGTCCCCCGCGCCCTTCTCCAGCTTCACACTGCCGCCGACCCAGCTGACCGAGACGCGCCGCACCTCGGATGCTGCATATGTGAAATTCCCCGCCGCAAAGGTCATTGCGTCCTTGTAGTCCATGATGCTCTCCTCCATTCTTTCAACAGCCATCCTGCCGAGCGGCACACAACCGGAAAAGAATGTGCAGAGCACTGCCGCAAGCAGAAAAAGCCCGATTCTTCGTATTGTTTTCATATAGATATTTCCCTCCGTACGGGAGATATAACGCCGCGCTTTACCGTTTTTCGCCGAGATTGGGATGTTCTTTTTCGATTTTTTCGGATTCGGCGCTGCCGCGCTCGATCGGTCGCACGCCCGTGACCGCGCTGTCGGCATGCTGCAGCACATAGATCATGCCGCGGAAGATCTCGCCGAGCTGCGTGGCGATCTCCGCCTCGGTGAAGGTGCAGACCCCGGCGGCGCAGAGCGCGCACAGCCCGTAGGTATAGGTCCACATCTGCCGGAACAGATGCGCCGCCGCCTCACGGGACGCATGATAATCACGCATAATGATGGCAATGTCGCTCTCGCGGCTGAACGGGATCTCGCTCATTGCACGGTCAAAATCCGCGCCGTCGCCGTGCTGCATGAACAGCAGCCGGAAGAGCTGCGGCTCTTCGGCGGCGAATTTCACCCACTGCATCCCGCGCATCTTATAGGCGGGCACATAGTTCTCCGCCACTGCCATATAGCCGTCAAAGCGCGCTTTCGCCATCGTGCGCACCGCGCAGCGCAGTTCGTCCATGTCCCGGAAGACCGTAAAGATCGGCGATGATGAGGTGGACAGGCGTTTTCCGACCTCGCGGGCAGTCAGCGCATCGCTCCCCGCCTCGCGCACAAGTTCAAATGCGGCGGCAATGATCTCTTCTTTTGTATATTTCGGTTTCGGCGGCATAGTAACTCCTCCTGTTCTTTCCGCGATGTTACGAAACCGCGGTTATAAAACATTCGTTATTATTATACCATACAAATGCCCCTCTGTCAAGCAGCGGGGCATTTGGCTTTTTATCTGTTTTTCTTTGTCACCACGCCGACGATCGCCATGATCGCGCCGAAAAGGACGCCGCCGACCGCCCAGATGAACCAGCTGCGATCCGGCGTCATGCCGACCGGTCCGAAGGTCACAAAGAGATACACCGCGGTGACGATCAGCCAATAGCAGCCGCTGATCGCACCGATCAGCCCGCTGTTTTTCTTTTGCTCGCGCGTGTAATCCCCCTCTTCCAGCAGCTGTTCCATCGCGCCGTGATACACGCCGCCGCGCACGAAGGCAAAGCAGCCGCAGCCGACAAAGAACAGCAGCAGGCAAACGGTCAGCGCCGCGACCCGATCCTCCGCGCCCATGCAGGCGGCAAGGATCACCGGCACGGCGGCAAGAATGCAGAGCACCACGCCGACGATATTGAGCCGCGCATAGGTCGCGGCAAAGGCATTCAGCCGCTCGCGCACCATGCCGGAAACACCGTATTCGGTCTCAAACGCCTCTTTTTCGAGAAATTCATAGTTCTTCACGCGAAATCCGCAGGCAAGAAAGATCGCCACGGCGATCGCCACAAAGAGCAGCAGCGCACCGATGCCGATGCCCGTCGCCGCCCCCTCGCTGATGCCGAGTGACGGCGCAAAACCGCCGAGAAACAAGAGAAGGATCGGCGAAAACACGCACAGCATCGTGGCAAGCGCAATCTTCGGCGCGTCCGCGCGGCGTTTCGCAAGGTAATCCGCCGCATCCTCCATCGTCACGCGGCGCAGCTTTTCGGGCGCTGCATCGGTGGTCGGCGTACTCTCCTCAATTTCGTCCTTCAGCAGATAGTCCGTGCTGACGCCGAACAGGCGGCTCATCTGCACGATCTTCTCCATATCGGGAATGGACTGCGCGCCCTCCCATTTGGACACGGACTGGCGCGATACCGAGAGCTGCTCGGCAAGCTCCTCCTGTGACCAACCTGCCTTTTTGCGCAGAAGAATAATTTTGTCTGCAAGAATCATGATCTGTCCTCCCGAGGTCTCCCCCATTGATGTTCGGTTTTGTTTTCCGACGCCCCGATTTTACCGTTTTTCGCGGTTGCGCACAAGAAAGTCGGGCTGAAATCTGCGCAACTGCCGGTTGCAATTCCGTAAATCCGCGGTTTATTTTGATTCAAACGTTCTGTACCATGTGTTCTTTTTCACTATAACAGGCATTGTTCTCTTTGTCAACAGAAACAGAAAAAGCGAGACAAAAGTCCCGCTTTTAGCCTTCCCCCTTGGGGGGAGGTGTCAACGAAGTTGACAGATGCGAGGTAGCCATTCGTCAGAATGGCGTCTCTACAGCACAGAACGAGGTTGCGCAGACGGATGCTTACGCATCCTACCCCTCATCAGTCGCTTTCAGCGACAGCTTTCCCCAAGAGGGAAGCCTAAAATGCGCACAAACCTGTACCGATAGTCCGTTTTGTCAATCCGAAAAAGCAAAAACAGGTCCGCTTTGCAGACCTGTCTTTGAATGGCTTACAGTTCTTTTGTCCAGTGATATTTATCTTCGAGCTTGCCCCACTGGATGCCGGTGAGCGTATCGTAGAGGTGCTGGGTCAGCGCGCCGATCTTGCCCTCGTTGATGATAAACTTCTTACCCTTGTAGCAGAGCTCGCCGATCGGCGAGACGACCGCGGCGGTGCCGCAGCCCCATGCCTCCTCGAGCTTGCCGTCCTTCAGCGCCTGCCCGAGCTCGTCCACGCTGATGCGGCGCTCGGAAACCTTGTAGCCCTCGTCGCGCAGCAGCTCGAGAATCGACTTGCGCGTGATGCCGGGCAGGATCGAGCCGTTGAGTGCCGGGGTGACGACCTCGCCGTCGATCTTGAACATGACGTTCATGGCGCCGACTTCCTCGATGTACTTGCGCTCCACGCCGTCCAGCCAGAGCACCTGTGCATAGCCCTGCTCCTCCGCCTTTTCGCCGGCGCGGTTGCTGGCAGCATAGTTGCCGCCGCATTTTGCCTCGCCCGTGCCGCCGCGGACGGCGCGGACATCCACGTCCTCGATCATGATGCCGACGGGGTTGATGCCCTCCTTATAGTAGCTGCCGACGGGGGACAGGATGATGACGAAGGTCGCATGCTTCACGGCGTGCACACCGAGCGTCTCATCGTTGCCGAACATAAACGGACGGATATAGAGCGACGTGCCGGGCGCCGACGGCGTCCAGTCCTGCTCCATGGTCACAAAGGTGGTGAGCGCCTGCATGGCGTCCTCCTCCGGGATCTGCGGCAGGCAGAGACGCTCCGCCGAGCGGTTCATGCGGCGGATGTTCTCGATCGGGCGGAAGAGCTGCACTTTGCCGTCTGCGCGGCGGTATGCCTTCAGCCCCTCGAAGATCTCCACGCCGTAATGCAGGACGGTGGAAGCGGGATGCAGCGCGATCGGACCGAAGGGCACGATGCGCGCGTCATGCCAGCCCTCCTCCTCGCTGTAATCCATGATAAACATATGATCCGTAAACACCTTGCCGAAGCCGAGCGTACTGCTGTCCGGCTTTTCGGCGGGATGCGTCGTCTTTGTAACCTTGATTTCCATACAAATCCCTCTTTTCATCTCAAAACCATGGGTTGATACTCACAAATATAGCGCCGGCGGAGCCGTCTGTCAAGCCCTTTTTGCAAAGTCCGTCGATTTTATGCCGCATCAGGCGTAAACCACGCCCTCGAAGACCAGTCCGGTCTCGCCGGTGAGCGTGATGCCCTCCGCCGAGACGCGCACGACAAGATCGCCGCCGCGCACCTTGACCGTGACGTCCTCATCTGCGGCGCAGAGCCCGAGCCGGACGGCGGCGGCGACCGCCGCGCACGCGCCCGTGCCGCAGGCAGGCGTCTCGCCGTTGCCGCGCTCGTAGACCCGCATTTTCAACATGTTGCGGTTGACCACGCGGACAAACTCGGTGTTGATCCGCTCCGGGAAGAGCGGCGCATGCTCAAACTGCGGACCGAGCACCTCGAGGTCAAGCGCGTCGATGCGGTCGTCAAAGACAACGCAGTGCGGATTGCCGACCGAGAGGCAGGTGACGGTGTAGGTTTTGCCGCCGACCTCGATCGGCGCGTTTACAAGCTCAACTTTGTCGGTCAGCGCGGGGAGTGACGCAGCGGCAAAATCCGCCCTGCCCATCGTGACGCCGCAGAGCGTAACGGCGCCGTCCCGCGTGTAAAGCGTGAGCGTATGCACGCCGCTTGCCGTCTCGACGGTGAGCGTGGTTTTCGGCAGGATGCCGCGGTCATAGACGTATTTGCCGACCGAGCGGATCGAGTTGCCCGCCATGCGCCCCTCCGAGCCGTCGCGGTTGAAGCTGCGCATCTTCACGTCGGCGATGTCCGAATGCTCAATCAGCACAAGTCCGTCGCCGCCGATGCCGCGGTGGCGGTCACAGAGCGTGAGCGCCAGCGACTCGGGGCAGGTGATGCTTCCGTCGCGGTTGTCGATGAAGATATAGTCGTCGCCTGTCGCCTCCATCTTGGCGAAGGCGATTTTCTGCTTTTCGGTGCGCATTGCGCCGAGATCGACAAGCTCGGTATTTCCCTCCGAGAAGCCGCCCGCGATGACGTTTGCCGCCGCGTCCGCCGTGTCGAGCGCGGTGAAGACCGGCACACGGCAGATGAGCGCGCGGCGGGAAAGCGCCATGTAATCCGTGCCCGTCTCATCCTTGAACGCGCCGGTGTAGACGGCGTAGCTGATTTTGCCGTCTTCCATGAGCGGGAAGCTCTCGGCGACCGTCACGGTGCGCACGTCGATACCGAGGCTGCCCACGGATGCCGCCGTCTCGTCGGTGGCAAAGATGGCAAAGCCGAGGTCGTCGAGCTTTTTGGCAAGACCGATGATCTCGCCTTGGTCATGCGTATCCACACTGAGAAAGACGCCGACACTGCGGTCGGGGCGCGGCATGCGGAAGTGCTTACCCGAAGCGGTGACGCCCTTGAACAGCGCCTCGCCGAGCGTGCGCCCGATGCCGAGCACCTCGCCCGTGGATTTCATCTCGGGTCCGAGAGTGGAGTCGGCGTCCGCCAGCTTCTCAAACGAGAAGACCGGCACCTTGACCGCAAAATACGGCGGCGTGCGGTAAAGCCCCGTACCGTAACCCATGGCGGCAAGCGGTTCGCCGAGCATGACGCGCGCGGCGACCTCCACCATCGGCACGCCCGTGACCTTGCTGATATACGGCACGGTGCGCGAGGCGCGCGGGTTGACCTCGATGACATAGAGCTCACCCGCATAGATCAGGTACTGGATATTGACAAGCCCCTTGGTGCCGAGTGCCTTCGCCAGCTTGGTCGAGCAGTCGGCAATGTGGGCAATCATGCGGTCGTCGATGCTGTAGGGCGGGTAGACGGCGATGGAGTCGCCGCTGTGAATGCCCGCGCGCTCGACGTGCTCCATGATGCCGGGGATCAGCACGTCCGTGCCGTCCGAGATCACGTCCACCTCCAGCTCCGTACCGGGCATGTACTTGTCCACCAGCACCGGGTTGTCAATGCCCTGCGCGAGGATGCGGCGCATATAGTGCCGCACCTCTTCGGCATCGTGCACGATGCGCATGTTCTGCCCGCCGATGACATAGGACGGGCGCAGCAGCACGGGATAGCCGAGCGTCTCGGCGGCGGCAAGCGCCTCCGCAGTGTCGCGTGCGCCCATGCCGCGCGGGCGGCGGATGCCGAAACGCTCGAGCAGCGCGTCAAACCGCTCACGGTCCTCCGCCATGTCAATGCCCTCGGCAGAGGTGCCGAGGATGCGCACGCCCGCACGGTCGAGGCAGGCGGTCAGGCGGATCGCGGTCTGCCCGCCGAAGGCGACCACCACACCGACCGGCTGCTCCACGGCGAGGACGTTCATCACATCCTCCTCGGTGAGCGGCTCGAAATAGAGCCTGTCCGCCGTGTCGTAGTCGGTGGAAACCGTTTCCGGGTTGTTGTTGATGATGACGACCTCATAGCCGCACTTTTGCAGCGCCCAGACGCAGTGCACCGAGGAATAGTCAAACTCGATGCCCTGCCCGATGCGGATCGGACCCGAGCCGAGGACGACGATGACCGGCTTGCCGGAGCGCTTTGCGGCACGCGCCTCGCATGCGCCGCCCGACACCGAATAGAAATACGGCGTTTCGGCGTCGAACTCGGCGGCGCAGGTGTCCACCGTCTTGTAGGCATAGGGCGTGTGCGGCAGATTTTTTGTTCCGGAGAGGCGGGCAAGTGCCGCGTCGGTGTAGCCGAGTGCCTTGCCGCGCGCGTAGAGCGCGTCGTCCGCGATGCCGGACGCAATGGATGTTTCAAAGTCCGCCAGCTTTTGCAGTTTGGCAAGGAAGAAACGGTCGATGCGGGTGACCTCGTGGATTTCGTCCACGGTCATGCCTGCCTTCAGCGCCTCGAAAACCGTGAAGATGCGGCGGTCGTTGACCTCGCGCAGGCGGTCGGCAAGCGGCACATCGGTGAGCGGCTTTGCGTTCAGCGTATCAAGCCCGATCTCCGCGCCGCGCACCGCCTTGAGGAGCGCCGCCTCAAAGGTGGGTGCGATCGCCATGACCTCACCGGTCGCCTTCATCTGCGTGCCGAGCTTGCGGGATGCGCCCGCGAACTTGTCAAACGGCCACTTCGGGAACTTGACGACCACATAGTCGAGCGCGGGCTCAAAGCAGGCGCAGGTCTTGCCCGTGACGTCGTTGCCGATCTCGTCAAGCGTGAGCCCGAGCGCGATCTTGGTGGTGATCTTGGCGATCGGATAGCCGGTTGCCTTGGAGGCGAGCGCCGAGGAGCGCGACACGCGCGGGTTGACCTCGATGACCGCATAGTCAAAGCTGTCCGGATCGAGGGCAAACTGGCAGTTGCACCCGCCGACGATGCCGAGCGCCGAAATGATGTTGAGCGACGCCGAGCGGAGCATCTGATATTCCTTGTCCGCGAGGGTCAGCGCGGGCGCCACGACGATGGAATCGCCGGTGTGGACGCCGACGGGATCGACATTTTCCATCGAGCAGACGGCGATGACGTTGCCGCATGCGTCGCGCATGGTCTCAAACTCGATCTCTTTCCAGCCGTAGATATACTTCTCTACGAGGATCTGCGTGATCGGCGAGGCGTCAAGCCCACCGCGCGCGATGGTGCGCAGCTCGTCCGCGCCGTAAGCGACGCCGCCGCCCGCGCCGCCGAGCGTGAAGGCAGGACGGACGATGACGGGATAGCCGATGCGGTCGGCGATGGCGAGCGCGGTGTCCGCGTCGCACGCGATGTCCGAGGGAATGACCGGCTCGCCGATCGCCTCCATCGTGTCCTTGAAGAGCTGGCGGTCCTCGGCGCGGTCGATGGCATCCACATTTGTGCCGATGAGGCGCACGCCGTGCGCGTCGAGGAACCCGGATTTATAGAGCTGCATCGAGAGGGTCAGACCCGTCTGCCCGCCGAGCCCGGCAAGCAGACTGTCCGGCTTTTCCTTCTCGATGATGCGCATGAGCGTCTGCTCGGTCAGCGGTTCGAGGTAGATCTCGTCCGCAAGTGCACGGTCGGTCATGATGGTTGCGGGGTTGGAGTTGACGAGGACGACGTTGACGCCTGCGTCCCGCAGGACGCGGCATGCCTGTGCGCCCGCATAGTCAAACTCCGCCGCCTGCCCGATGACGATCGGACCCGAGCCGATCACGAGGACTTTTTTGATGCGTTTGTCAATCGGCATGGGTCGTCTCTCCTTTCATCAGATCGCAGAAGCGGTCAAACAGAAATGCGGTATCGTGCGGTCCGGCGCACGCCTCGGGGTGGAACTGCACCGAGAAGGCGCGAAGCGCGGGATAGTCGATGCCTTCGCAGGTGCCGTCGTTGGCGTTGACAAAGCGCACCTCACCCGTCGGCAGGCTGTTGCCGACGACGGCGTAGCCGTGGTTCTGGCTGGTGATGTAGGTACGCCCGCTGACAAGGTCGCGCGCAGGCTGATTGACGCCGCGATGCCCGTATTTCAGCTTGACGGTGCTGCCGCCGACGGCAAGCGCCATCAGCTGATGCCCGAGGCAGATGCCGAAGACCGGCACGCGACCGAGCAGCTTGCCGATCTCGGCAATGATCGCGGTGTTCTCCGCCGGGTCGCCGGGACCGTTGGACAGCATCACGCCGTCAGGTGCTGTCGCAAGGATGTCGGCGGCGGGCGTTGATGCTGGGAAAACCGTCACCGCGCAGCCGCGCGCCGTGAGTGAACGGATGATGTTCCGTTTGGCGCCGAAGTCAAGGAGCGCCACGCGACAGCGCGTCTCCCCGTCGGCGGAATATTCGGTCGGCGCCGCACAGGTGACCGACGCGACCGCGTCCGTGACGGCATAAGCCTTGACCGCCATAAGATCGGCGGGAACCTCGTCGCTGATGGTCGCATTCATCGTGCCGCACTCACGCAGGGTGCGGGTCAGCGCGCGGGTGTCGATGCCCGCAATGCCGGGAATGCCGACCGACTTCAGATAGGTGTCAAGGTCGCCCGCCGCGCGGAAGTTGGAAGGTGTGTCACACCATTCATGCACGACGTAGCCGCGCACGGCGCACTTCCCCTCAAAGTCGGCGGGGATGATGCCGTAGTTGCCGATCATGGGGAAGGTCTGCATCACGATCTGCCCCGCATAGCTCGGATCAGTGAGCGTCTCGATATAGCCGCACATACCCGTGGTGAAGACCAGCTCGCCGACGGCGTCCGCCGCCGCGCCGAAGCCCTCACCGACAAAGGTTGTGCCGTCTTCCAGTGTCAGATAGCGTTTCATTGCAGCTTCTCCAGTGTTGCCAGCATGACTGCCTTGATCGTGTGCATGCGGTTCTCCGCCTCGGCAAACACGATGGACTGCGGGCTCTCGAACACCTCGTCCGTGACCTCCATCGCATCGCGCCCGAAGCGCTTGCCCATCTCAAGTCCAACGCCGGTCTTAAGGTCGTGATATGCCGGGAGACAGTGCATAAAGACAGTCTCTTGCTTGCCCGTCGCCTGCATCAGCGCGGTGTTGACCTGGTAGGGCGCGAGGTCGGCGACCCGTTTCTCCCACACACTGGCGGGCTCGCCCATCGAGACCCACACGTCGGTATAGATCGCGTCCGCGCCCTTGACCGCCTTGACGGGGTCGGTTTCAAAAGCCAGTTTTGCGCCGCTCTCGGCAGCGAATTTCTCGCATTCGGCAACCAGGCGCGCATCCGGGAAATAGGCTTCCGGCGCGCAGGCGGTGAAGTTGATGCCCACCTTGGCACAGCCGACAAGCAGCGAATTGCCCATGTTGTAGCGCGCGTCGCCCATGTAGACGAAGTTCAGCCCGCGAAGACTGCCGAACTGCTCACGCAGGGTCAGCAGATCCGCGAGGATCTGCGTGGGGTGCGCCTCGTCGGTCAGCCCGTTCCAGACCGGCACCGACGCATAGCGGGCGAGCTCCTCCACGATCTGCTGCCCGTAGCCGCGGTATTCGATGCCGTCAAACATGGAGGCGAGCACGCGCGCCGTGTCGGCGATGCTCTCCTTTTTGCCGATCTGCGAGCCCGTGGGGTCGAGATAGGTCACGCCCATACCGAGGTCGTGCGCCGCCACCTCAAAACTGCACCGCGTGCGCGTGCTGGTCTTCTCAAAGATCAGCGCAATGTTCCTGCCCTCGCAAAAGCGGTGCGCCGCACCGGTCTTTTTCATAGCTTTCAGCTCGGCGGCGAGGTCCACAAGCCCCGTGATCTCCGCCGCCGAAAAGTCCAGCAGCTTCAGAAAATCCTTACCGTAAAGATCGAGCTTTGTCTTGCAGTTTGTCATTATACTCCCTCCGCACAGATGTCTTTCAGAATGCCGATCGCCTGCATCAGCAGGTCGTCCGGGATGTTCAGCGCGGGCAGCAGCCGCACCTTGTCTTTGGCGGTCAGCACCAGCACGCCGCATTTGATGCAGCGGGACGCAACCTCCTTTGCAGGCAGCGTCGTCTGCACGCCGAGCATCAGACCGAGCCCGGTGACGCTCTCCACGCCGGGCGCGCCCGTGAGCGCCGCCCGGATCTGTTCGGACTTGCGTCTGACACCTGCAAGCAGGTCGTCGTCAAGCCCTGAGAGCACATAGAGCGCGCCCGCCGCGGCGATCGGGTTGCCGCCGAAGGTCGAGCCGTTTGACCCCGGCGTGAAGAGGTCGGCAACCTTGTCGCCGAGCAGCGTTGCCCCGAGCGGCAGACCGCCGCCCAGTCCCTTTGCCGTGGTGACGACATCGGGCGACAGCCCATACTGCATATACGCATAGAGCGTGCCGGAGCGACCGTTGCCGCACTGCACCTCATCGCACATGAGCAGAAAATCGTGCGCCGCCGCTTCCTTTTCCAGCGCATCGACAAAGGATTTTTCCAGCGGCAGCACGCCACCCTCGCCGCGCACGATCTCAAACAGCACCGCAGCCACCTTGTAGGTATCGAGCGCCGCCGCAAGCGCCTCCGGCGTCGGCTCAATCGAGACAAACCCCGGCGTCAGCGGCTGAAACTTTTCGTGAAACACGTCCTGCCCGGTTGCGGCAAGCGTGGTGAGCGTCCGCCCGTGAAAGCTGTTTTTGAGCGTGAGGATCGTATAGCAGTCTTCGCCGTGCTTTGCCGCACCGTAGGCGCGCGCCGCCTTGATCGCGCACTCGTTTGCCTCCGCGCCGGAATTGGAGAAGAACACCTTCTGCATCCCGGTGCGGGCGCAGAGCTCTGCCGCAAGGTCGGCGCAGGGCGCGCTGTAATAGAGGTTGGACGTGTGTCCGAAACGATGGAGCTGGTCGGTGACCGCCGCGATCCAGCCCGCGTCACAAACGCCGAGCGTGTTGACCGCAATGCCGCTGCCGAGGTCGATATAGCTTTTGCCGTCGCTGCCGGTCAGCACCGAGCCTTTGCCGCCGACAATCTCCAGGGGAAAACGCGCATAGGTGTGCGCGACAAACGCAGCGTCGGTCTCAAACGTGTTCATGCATGCTCCCCCTCTCCCTCAAACATCGTGCCGATGCCTTCATCGGTCAGCGTCTCGATCAGGATCGAATGCGGCACGCGCCCGTCGATGATGAAGACGCGGCGCACGCCGCCGCGGATGGCGTCGGTGCAGCATTCCACCTTCGGCAGCATGCCGCCCGCGATCACGCCGTCGGCAATGAGCTGCTCGGTCTCGGCGACCGTCACGCGCGAGATGAGAGACGAGGGGTCGTCTTTGTCGCGCAGGATACCCGCCGTATCGGTGAGCGAAATCAGGCTCTCGGCATGCAGCGTTGCCGCCAGCTTTGCCGCGGCGGTATCGGCATTGACATTGTATACATTACCCGCGTCGTCGCAGCCGAGCGTGGAGACGACCGGGATATAACCTTTTTCGAGCAGGTCGAGCACCGGGGTCGGGTCGACGGCAGTGATTTTGCCGACATAGCCGAGCGCGGGCTCCTTCTGCACGGCGGAGATCATGTGCCCGTCCATGCCGCACAGACCGACGGCGTGCCCGCCGCTGCACTCGATGAGGTTGACGAGACTCTTGTTGACCTTGCCTGCCAGCACCATCTGCGCCACCTCGACCGTCTCGCGGTCGGTGACGCGCAGACCGCCGACAAACTGCGTCTCCTTGCCGAGGCGGGTGAGCAGATCTGTGATCTCGGGTCCGCCGCCGTGCACCAGCACGACCTTCACGCCGATCAGATGCAGCAGGATCACATCGCGCACGACCGAGTTTTTGAGCGTTTCGCTCTGCATGGCGCTGCCGCCGTATTTGACCACCACGATTTTGCCTGTGTACTTCTTGATGTAGGGCAGCGCGTGCACCAGGATCGCCGCGCGATCCGCATTGGAAACCGTCATTGTCTTCTCCTTTATTGCCGTATCTTCCGAAAACGCGACCGCTTAAGTTCTGTAGTCGCCGTTGATCTTCACATAGTCGTAGGTGAGGTCGCAGCCCCATGCGGTGGCGCTGCCCTCTCCGTCGCCGAGCGTAATGACCACGCCGATCTCATGCTCGGTGAGGATCTTCTTCGCCGCCTCCTCGGAGAACGGCACACCCGCGCCGCCGCGGCAGACCTCAATCGTCCCCGCTGCCGAGGTGAAAGACACACCGACCTTGGTCACATCGACCGGAGCGCCGCTGTAACCGATGGCGCAGAGTACGCGCCCCCAGTTGGCATCCGCGCCGAACATCGCCGCCTTGAAGAGCGAGGAGCAGATGACCGATTTTGCAACCGTTTTTGCCGCCGCCGTGTCCTTCGCGCCGGTCACACTGCATTCCAGCAGCTTGGTCGCGCCTTCGCCGTCCCCGGCGATCGCGCGGCAGAGGTGCACCGTCACGGTGTTCAGCGCCTGCATGAACGCGGTGAAATCCGTGCCCTCGGCGGTGATCTCGGCGTTGCCCGCCATGCCGTTTGCCAGCACGGTGACCATATCGTTTGTGGAGGTATCGCCGTCCACGCTAACCATGTTGAAGGTGTTTGCGATGTCGCCGGAGAGCGCCTTTTGCAGCATCGCGGGGCTGATGGCGCAGTCGGTGGTGATGAAGACCAGCATCGTCGCCATATTCGGGTGGATCATGCCCGAGCCCTTGGCAATGCCGCCGATGGTGCAGGTCTTGCCGCCGACAGTAAAGCTGACGGCGATCTCTTTTTTCACGGTGTCAGTCGTCATGATGCCCTCGGCGGCAAGGTCGCTGTGCGCGCCCAGCCCCGCCGCAAGCGACGGCATGCCCGCCGCGATCGGCGTGATGTCGAGCGGCTGCCCGATGACACCCGTGGAAGCGACGACCACATCGTTCTTCGCAACGCCGACCGCGCCCGCCACGAGGTCACACATCGCCTCGGCGATCTCGATGCCGTTTGCATTGCAGGTGTTGGCGTTGCCGCTGTTGCAGACGATTGCCTGCGCATAGCCGTCCGCCAGATTCTGTTTTGTCACGGCGAGCGGCGCGCCCTTGACCAGATTTGTGGTATAGACAGCTGCCGCCGCCGCGCGCGTCTCGCTGAGGATCAGCGAAAGATCGCGCTTCTGCTTGTTCTTGCGGATGCCGCAGTGTACGCCGTTTGCCGTAAAGCCCTTTGCGGCACAGACGCCGCCGGTAACAATCTTCATCTGTTTATCCTCCGTTTACAGGTTCAGCCCGGTCGCCGGATCGACGCCGAGTACAAGATTCATACATTCCACAGCCGCGCCGGACGCGCCCTTGCCGAGGTTGTCATAGCGGGCGGTGAGCAGGATGCGCGTCTCACTTCCGAAGACGGCAACCTCCATCGCGTCCTTGCCCGAGAGCGCCGCCGCCGAAAGAAAGCCGTCGGCGTCCGCCGTCTCCACATAGCGAACAATACTGCCGCCGTAAGCAGCCTTCAGCACCGCCTTCACGTCCGCCGCCGTTGCGCCGGGGGTAAGCTGATGCGCAAAGAGCGGCACCGTGACGACCATGCCGCTGTAAAAATCGGCAACGATCGGGCAGAAGATCGGCGGGCTTTGCAGTCCGCACATTGCCGTCATCTCAGGCAGATGCTTATGCGTCTGGGACAGCCCGTACTGCCGCGGTGCATCATAGAGCGGGCTGCGGTTCGCCTCACCGTAAGCGGCGATCATCTTTTTGCCGCCGCCGCTGTAGCCCGTGACCGAGTGGCAGGTGAGCGCCGCGTCCGGCGCGAGCAGACCGTGCTGCACCAGCGGCGCGACCGTGGCGATGAAGCCGCTGGCATGACAGCCCGGCACGGCGATGCGCTTTGACGCGGCAATGTGCGCCGCCTGCTCTGCCGCAAGCTCCGGAAAGCCGTACACAAAGCGCGGATCGGTGCGGTGCGCGGTAGAGGTGTCCAGCACGACGGTGTCCGGATTTTCGATCATTGAGACCGCCTCGACTGCCGCCGCGTCCGGCAGGCAGAGAAACGCGATATCGGCGGCGTTCAGTGCCGTCTTCCGCGCCGCCGCGTCCTTGCGCAGCGCCTCGGGCAGGGTCACAAGTTCAATATCCGTCCGTGCCGCCAGCCGCTCGCGGATGCGCAGCCCCGTTGTCCCCGCTTCCCCGTCGATAAACACCTTTTTCATCCTGCAAACACCTCTTTGCGCTTTTGGATTTATATTTATGCATGAATTATAGCATTTTGCGAATAAACATGCAATAGTTTTGCATGAAAAAATGTGATTTCTACGGAATCACGAGTGCAGATGTCGTTGGAACTTCCTTTTTGTGCAGGTTGACATTGCAGGCTGTAAAAATGAATATATATGCGTATATATGCAAAAAAGAAAGCCTGCAAAGCAGGCTTTCTTTTGATTCGATTGTCCGGCTGCGTCAGATCAGACCGCTGTTTTTCAGCAGCAGCTCCATATCGGTGCCCTTGATCTTCTTCAGCGCGATCTTGATCATTTCCTTTTCGGCGAAGTTGATATCCGCCTCCATGAGCGGCTTCTTGTCAAGCGCATAGTAGCAGGCGCGCAGCAGCTCACGCACGTCGTACTGGCTGCCCCAGACCTCGGGCACGCCGCGATCGACGTTCAGAAGCGTGTAGACCGCCTCCATGCCGGTGCGGATGGAATACTCCGTGGTGAAGATGGTGTCACGCGGCGTCTCGGCGAACTGACCGAGGAATGCGAAGTTGACTGCGCCCTGCGGCACAACCAGCGGACGGTCTTCATGCTTTCTCGGCTGGAAGAACGCGTTGATATAAGGCATATAGCAGGTGGTGGTGTTGCATGCCTTCTCGGCAAGCTCATGGATGCGATCCTCCGGCACGCCGATGTGATACAACCACTCGCGGCAGATCTCCTCACCGGTGCAGTCGCGCATTGCCTTCTTCACATAATTGCCGGGGACGTCGGTGTGCAGCGCATAGACCCACACGAGAACGGTGTTCTTGTCCTGTGCGCGGAACTGCGGCTGACGGTTGATCGTCCAAGAGAGGTACCAGTTGTTCACGCTGTCCTTGACCGTGACGATACCGCCCGTGGTGACCTTGCCCGCGCGTGGATCACGACGGCAGATATTCATGATATAGCGGATGACTTCCTCGTCCGCCGTGGCGACCGTGGCGCTCATCCAGTTGGTCGCCTCGGTATCGCTGCAGAACTTGTCCGGGTTGCCGTATTCGCCGTGCTTTGCCTGTGCGGCGATGTTCTTCCACAGATCCCAGGATTCGCCCGCGCCGTTCTTTACCTTCGAGAGGTCGGGCGCATGGGTCTGGTCGCCGTAGCAGGAGGTGTCGGTGCAGCAGCCGTTGGTGATGAAGACGAGGTCGTCCTCGATGAGGTCGATAGACTGCTCAACGCCGTCCTTGACATAGACGATCTTCTTTGCAACCTTCTTATCGCCCTCGTCCTCGATGACGACATTCTTCACATCCATGCCGTATTCAATGGTCACGCCGTGATTTTCGAGGTACTTGACCAGCGGCAGGATCATGCTCTCATACTGGTTGTACTTCGTGAAGCGCAGGGCGCTGAAGTCCGGCAGACCGTCGATGTGATGGACGTAGCGGCAGAGATAACGCTTCATCTCCAGCGCGCTCGACCAGGTCTGGAAGGCGAACATCGTCTGCCAGTAGAGCCAGAAGTTGGTGGACCAGAACGTATCGGGCAGGACGTCCGAGATCTTCTTGTCCTCAAGCTCGCTCTCGGGCGTGATGAACAGCTTGGAGAGTGCCATTGCGCTGGCGCGGTCCAGCGTGAACTTGCCGTCGGTGTGCGCGTCCTCGCCGCGGTTGACCGTGGCGCGGCAAAGCGAATAGTTGGGGTCATGCTTGTTCAGCCAGTAGTATTCGTCCAGCACCGAGACGCCGGGCGTCTCGATTGAGGGCACATCGCGGAACATATCCCACATGCACTCGAAATGATTGTCCATCTCTCTGCCGCCGCGCATATAGAAGCCCTTAGTAACATCCTTTCTGCCGTCGCAGCTGCCGCCCGCAAGCTCCAGCTTCTCAAGCAGATGAATGCGCTCACCCTTCATCTGTCCGTCGCGGACAAGATAGAAGGCGGCGGAAAGACCGGCGAGACCGGTGCCGATGATATAAGCCGATTTTCTGTCCACACCCTCCGGCTTTTCGGGGTGTGCAAAGGATTCGTAAGTACCTGCGGAATAATACATAGCGGTTACCTCCGTGTGTTGTTTTTTTCTTTGTGACTTCAGTATATCCACTTTCCGCAGGCTTTACAATAGACAGTTTCGCCCCCGCGATGAAAATTGCATCACGGGGGCGAAAGCTGTAAAAATTTTTATCACTTCGGCGCTTTTGATAAAGTTTTGTCCAGACGGAAGCGTTCGAGCGCCGACGCAATGCTGCCCTGCAAAACAAGCGCAAGGCGATCCACGATCGCCTCCGGCTCGACCTTCATGCCGTCGCGCACCCAGTCGAGCAGCACGCCGACAAAGGAATAGGCATACACCCGCGCAATGAATGCCTTATCCTCCTCGCGCACGGTCATCCCGGCAGCAAACTCGTTGACCACACCCATCAGGAGGTCATCGGTCAGCGGCGTGAGATAGCGCTCGACCTGCTCGCGGCTGACGCAGCGGTATACGTTCATGATGAAGACCTTGTTGGCGCGGACTTCCTCAAAGATCTGCAAAAAGCCCTGCTGCCAGGTCTCCGCCGTCTTCTTGCCTGCCAGTGCACGGGTCGCATCCTCGATGCACGCCCACTCCACAAGGTCATAGATGTCCTTGAAATGATAGTAAAAGGTCATGCGGTTAATCCCGCAGTCCTCGGTGATGTCCGTCACCGTGATCTTGTCCAGCGGGCGTTTCGCCAGCAGGTTTTTCAGCGACGCTTCCAGCGCCCGTTTCGTGATCTGCGACATACTGCCTCCCAAACAAAACGAAATGTACATTTTTATTATACCATTCTGCCGCCGCGGTTGCAAGCAAAAAGCAGGAAACTCTGCGCTGCAAAGTTCCCTGCTTTTTATTTATTTCACAGTCTGGCTCTTGTCCTTCTGGATGACGTCGTGCGCGCCGCCCTCGACAATGCTGGTCGCCGAGACGAGTGTGATCTTCGCCTTTTCCTGCAGCTCCTTGATCGTGAGCGCACCGCAGTTGCACATCGTGGACTTGACCTTGCTCAGCGACAGGGCGACATTGTCCTTGAGGCTGCCGGCATAGGGCACATAAGAATCTACGCCCTCTTCAAACGACAGCTTTTTGTCTCCGCCGAGGTCATAGCGCTGCCAGTTGCGTGCACGCGCCGAACCCTCGCCCCAGTATTCCTTGAAGTAGTTGCCGCCGATCGAGATCTTGTTTGTCGGGCTCTCGTCAAAGCGGGCAAAGTATCTGCCAAGCATGACAAAGTCCGCACCCATGGCAAGCGCCAGTGTAATATGGTGGTCATAGACGATGCCGCCGTCCGAGCAGACGGGGACGTAGATGCCGGTCTCGGCGAAATACTCGTCACGCGCACGGCAGACCTCGATCAGCGCAGTCGCCTGACCGCGACCGATGCCTTTGGTCTCGCGGGTGATGCAGATCGAGCCGCCGCCGATGCCCACCTTGATGAAGTCCGCTCCGCAGTCGGCGAGGAAGCGGAAGCCGTCTGCATCGACGACGTTGCCCGCGCCGACGCGGACGCTCTCGCCGTAATTCTCGCGGATCCACGCGATCGTGCGCTTCTGCCACTCCGAGAAGCCCTCGGAAGAGTCGATGCAGAGCACGTCTGCGCCTGCCTCGATCAACGCGGGAACGCGCTCGGCATAGTCGCGCGTGTTGATGCCCGCACCGACGACATAGCGCTTGTGCGCGTCGAGCAGTTCATTCGGGTTCTGCTTGTGCGTATCATAGTCCTTGCGGAAGACGAAATAGCAGAGCTTCTGTTCATCGTTGATGATCGGCAGCGAATTGAGCTTGTGATCCCAGATGATGTCGTTTGCCTCCTTCAACGTCGTGCCCTCCTTGGCGACGATCAGCTTGTCAAACGGCGTCATGAACTCCCGCACCTTCGTTGCGGGATCCATGCGGCTGACGCGGTAATCTCTGCCGGTAACGATGCCGAGCAGCTTGCCCGCTGCTGTGCCGTCCTCGGTGACCGCCACGGTCGAGTGACCCGTGCGCTCCTTGAGCGCTACGACGTCTGCCATGGTGGCATCGGGAGAAATGTTGGAATCGCTGGTGACAAAGCCCGCCTTGTGGTTCTTGGCACGGGAAACCATCGCCGCCTCGTCCTCGATCGACTGCGAGCCGTAAATGAAGGACACACCGCCCTCGGTTGCCAGCGCGATCGCCATCTTGTCACCCGATACCGACTGCATGATCGCGGAAACCATCGGGATGTTCATCGTGATCGCGGACTGTTCGCCGCGTCTGTAACGGACAAGCGGGGTCTTCAGACTCACATTTGCGGGGATGCACTCCGCCGACGAATAGCCGGGAATCAGCAGATATTCGTTAAACGTATGCGCAGGTTCATTGATAAAAATAGCCATAATTTCTCCTTGATGCCTTTATCTTAAATTTTCTGATTCTCTTAAAACAGTCCGACAATGCGGCCGTCGTCGGTCACATCGATCTTTTCCGCCGCAGGAACGCGCGGCAGCCCCGGCATGGTCATGATGTCGCCGGTGAGGACAACGACAAAGCCTGCGCCTGCGCTGACCTTGACCTGCTTGACCGTGACGGTGAAGCCTTCGGGCGCGCCGAGCTTGGTCGGGTCGTCCGAGAAGCTGTACTGCGTCTTGGCGATGCAGACCGGCAGATTTCCGTAGCCGAGCTCGGTCAGGCGGACGATCTGCTTTTCCGCCGCGGGCAGAAACTGTACATCGCTGCCGCCGTACACCTTCCGGACCACAGCGCGCACCTTGTCAGCGATGCCGAGGTCGTCGGGATAGCAGTAGCGGAAGTTGCCGTGCTCCTCCTCGCAGAGGCGGACGACCTCGCGCGCCAGCGCCTCGCCGCCGCGTCCGCCGTCTGCCCAGACGGTGGACAGCACAACGTTCACGCCGAGCGCGCGGCACTTTTCAATGATGCAGTCGATCTCGCGGTCGGTGTCGGTCGGGAAACGGTTGACCGCAACCACCGCGGGCAGCCCATAGACATTTTTGAGATTGGACAGGTGGCGCAGCAGATTGGGCAGACCGCGCTCGAGCGCGTCGAGGTTCTCCTCGGCAAGCGCCGTCTTCGCAAGACCGCCGTGCATCTTGAGCGCGCGGACCGTGGCAACCAGCACCACAGCGTCGGGGGTGAGCCCAGCCGCGCGGCACTTGATGTCGAGAAATTTCTCCGCGCCGAGGTCGGCGCCGAAGCCCGCCTCGGTGACGGCATAATCCGCCGTTGCCATCGCCATACGCGTGGCAAGCACCGAATTGCAGCCGTGCGCAATGTTGGCAAACGGACCGCCGTGGACGAAGGCAGGCGTGCCCTCGAGCGTCTGCACAAGGTTGGGTGCGAGCGCGTCCTTGAGGAGCGCCGCCATCGCGCCGACCGCTTTAAGGTCGCCCGCGGTGACCGGGCGGTCATCATAGGTATAGCCCACCACAATGCGGGCAAGGCGCGCCTTGAGGTCGGCGATTGAGGTGGCAAGGCAGAAGACCGCCATGATCTCGGACGCGACCGTGATGTCAAACCCGTCCTCGCGCGGCGTGCCGTTGACCTTGCCGCCGAGCCCGTCAATGACAAAACGGAGCTGGCGGTCGTTCATATCGACGCAGCGCTTCCAGGTGATGCGGCGCGGGTCGATGCCGAGCGCGTTGCCCTGCTGAATGTGGTTATCCAGCATGGCGGCAAGCAGGTTGTTTGCCGCGCCGATGGCGTGAAAGTCACCGGTGAAATGCAGGTTGATGTCCTCCATCGGCACGACCTGTGCATAGCCGCCGCCGGCAGCGCCGCCCTTGATGCCGAAGACCGGACCGAGCGACGGCTCGCGCAGGGCTGCCGCCACCGATTTGCCGATGCGGTGCAGACCGTCGGCAAGCCCGACCGTCGTTGTGGTCTTGCCCTCGCCGGCAGGCGTCGGCGTGATCGCCGTCACCAGCACGAGCTTGCCCTGCTTCTTCGCGTGATCGAGCAGGGACAGTGATACCTTCGCCTTGTACTTCCCGTAAGGTTCGAGCAATTCTGCGTCGATTCCCGCTGCGGCGGCAATCTGTGTGATCGGCTGCATCTTTGCCTGCTGCGCGATCTCAATATCCGTTAAATGCGCCATGTTTCCTCCGTTCGCACCGAAAAATATTTATTATATATATTATACCGATTCGCGGCGCAAAGTCAACAGGCACACTCAACAATTCCGGTTCATAACCGTATAAAAACCGCGCACGGGATGTCCGTGCGCGGTTTTTCACAAGTGCCGACCGACAGCGCTCTGAAGAATGAATTTATGCGTCCTTGCCCTGATACTCGGAGCTGCCGAAGCCAAGGATCAGCACGAACAGCCACTGAATAAAGATCAGCCCCAAGGTGTAGCCGCCGCCATGGCCGAACGAACGCGACAGTCTGTAGTTCATCATGACATAGAGCACGAGCGTCGCAATCGAGCAGATGCCGGAAAGCAGCCCGCCGATAACGCCGCCGATGCCGGAGAAGATGCCGCCCGCGACAGCGGCAAGGAGGGTGAACCAGAAATACTTGGTCTCCCAGCAGATTTTGCTGATGGTGTACCCATTGTAGAACGGGATCAGCGACTTCCAGCCGGCTTCGCCTGCCTTAGTGAAAATCTTCCACCAGCCGATCACGATCAGCACATAGGACACAATCGATACAAGCACAGAAACAATGCTTGCAGCCGCCAGCACGCCGCCCGCAAAACCGGCAGTGATGGAATCATACAACTCAAACATAAGATGCTCTCCTTTAACAACTAAAAATCGTGTGAAAGCTGTCGGTGTTTGATTCCATTATACGCAAATTTTATGCAAAGCGCAAGAGATAAGCGCAAAATTCGTGTCGATCTGCACGGATTCACCGCACTTCACGCCGCAAAAGCAAAAGGTTCGCCGTTTGGCGAACCTTTTTATACTCAGAACGCAACTTTCAGAATCAGCGCCACGGCGCAGAGAATCATCGCAAGCGGCACATAAACATATCTGCCGACGGCATACCACAGACCGCCGCGATGCTTTGCGCTGCCTTCGCCGACGGCGGACAGCAGCTCGTCCTTCTTCATCACCCAGAACCAAGTGACCGCCCCCAGCGTTGCACCGATCGGGATAATGTAGATGGAGACAAGGTCCATCCACGGTCCCCATTTGGTGATCGCCTCCATGCCGATACCGCAGCCGAGGCAGATCGCGCAGATGATGCCGAGTGCAACCCAGCGGTTCAGGCGCGGGAAGCGATGCAGCAGCGATTCGGCAACCGCCTCAAACATGTTTTGCAGCGAGCTGACGCCCGCAAAGATCATCGCGAGATAGAGAATGACCGCAAACAGGCGGCCGAGCGGAATATCCTGCAAGATCTCGGGCAGCGTGATGAACAGCAGCCCCGGACCCGCACCGACATCCACGCCGTAGGAGAAGCAGGCAGGGATAATGACAAGCGCCGCGACCAGCGCCGCGATGGTGTCAAACAGCGCCGTGTGCCGCGAAACGCCGACGACATCTTCTTTCTTATCCAGGTACGCGCCGTAGACGATCATGCCGCTGCCGGTGACCGAGAGCGAGAAGAACGCCTGCCCCATGGCAGAGATCCAGACCGCCGGGTCTTTCAGCGCCTCCCAGCGCGGGATCAGCATGAAAAGGTAGCCCTTGTCCGAGCCGGGCAGGAACGCCGCGCGCGCGGCAAGGATCAGAAAGATCAGGAAGAACAGCGGCATCATGACCTTGTTGGTCTTCTCGATGCTGTGCGCGCCGAGAAACAGCGTGAGCAGCGTGCCGACGACCACGATCACATGGTACGGCACGACCGAAAAGCCGGTCTGCGAGAAGGAGGCAAACCATTCCGTCGTGTCGGCGTGCATCAGCGTGCCTGTGAGCGAATCCACAAGCGCTTTCAGCACATAGGCGACGATGACCGAATAGCCGATGGCGATGCAGAGCGAACCGGCAAGCGGCAGCCAGCCAAGCACGCCGCCGACTTTCTCCGCTTTTTTCCCGCGCGTCCCCCACGCATAGGCGTATGCGCCGAGCGTGCCGGTTCCGGCGCGGCGCCCGATAGCAAACTCCGCGGGCAGCCCGACATAGCTGAAAATGACGACAAACAGCAGATAGACGAGCAGAAAGGCGCCGCCGCCGTTTGTGCCCATTTTGTTGGGGAATCCCCATACGTTTGCCATGCCGACGGCAGAGCCGACCGACGCCAGAATAAAGCCCCATCGGCTGCCGAACGATTTTTTATGTTTCTTTTCCATAGAGTCCCCCGTGTTTACTGATCTTCCGCATAAGCGGAGGTGATGCCGAGATATTCTTCGAGGCACAGACCGCTGTCGGTGATCTTCTGTGCCAGGTCGACGCCGAGATAGCGGATATGCCACGGCTCGTACATAAAGCCGGTCTCGGCTTCCTTGTCCTTCGGATAGCGCAGAATGAAGCCGTATTCCGCGCAGTGCGCCGCCAGCCACTTCCCCTCCGCCGTGTCGGCAAAACTCTGCTGCACGGAATTGACATCCATGGCGTAGCCGGTCTGATGCTCGGAGCTGCCCGCGCGGGCGGAATAGCGATCCGCCAGCACCGCGCCGTCCCGCGCGGCATAGTTGTGGTAGAGCTTATCCTGCTTTTTGTAGGAACGGTAGCCGGACACGATCTTCAGTGTCAGCCCCTCCGCCTTTGCCGCCGCGCGCATCTCGTCGAAGGCGGTCTGCGCCTCGGGCAGGATCTTGCCGGGGTCATAGTCGGCGGGAAGCAGATAGGTTTTGTTGGCGATCAGAATGCCGTTTACATAGGTGAAGCCGTCGATATTCTCGATCACGGTCTCTCCCTCCGGATATTCCCCCTCACGCACGCTCGGCGCGGTCATGGCTGCCGTCGCTTCGGTGGTCCAGACGGTCGTCTTCGCCGCCGTCGTCCCCGCGGTAGCGGCAGCCGTGGCGGTCGTCTCCAGCGTGGTCTGTGCGGTAGTTTCCGCCGTGGTTTCGATCGTGGTTTCCTCTGTCATTTCCGTTGTTTCTTCGGGCGGCGCGACGGTTTTGATCGTCGTCTCCGTCGCCGATGTCAACGGTGCAGGCGTCGTCGCTGTTGCATCGGCGGTAGTCTCTGCATCCTGTGCGCCGCAGGCATTAAAAAAGAGCAGACATGCCAAAGCGGCAAGTGCCCTGTTCCATCGTTGCATCTGTATTCCCCTCTTTTTGATACAAGAACAGTTTACCACGCCGCGCCGCATCTGTCAATCATAAATCCGGCATAAATGGAAATTTTTCGTCTTATGCAGACGATTTTTGTAGGGAGCGGCAAGGAGCATGGCGATCGGAACGCAAAGCGTTCCGATCTGCGAAACGAACCGCAGCCGACAAAAAAGGCGCACCCGAAGGTGCGCCTTTTGGAAACGTGTACTTATACTCTTTCAGCGAAGTACTTGATGGTTCTGACCATCTGGCTGGTGTAGGAGTTCTCGTTGTCGTACCACGAAAC
>ENA-UOJC01001451-UOJC01001451.1-human-gut-metagenome-genome-assembly--contig:-C104-NODE-1451-length-32121-cov-17.880060_pt1 | contig 32121 bp, 46 predicted proteins | sample MGYA00242339_ERZ723886 | MGnify/ENA metagenome assembly ERZ723886 | reverse complement strand
CGCTCTACATAAAGTAAAGCGGATTGGGTGCAGGGGCACGCCCCTGCTGGTGGAGCTAACGAGAGCTTAGACGAACACTCATCTAATGCCGCAAATGCCGCTTGTTCCACCACATCAACAGATATTTCATTTTGTGAACTAATATTATATGTGATTATTATTTTGTTGTCATATAATATAACCTTATTCACGAACATATCAATAATATTACGTTGATATTCTTTATTATTTATATCTCCACCGAAAAAACGTTCGAGAGAGAAAATAACCTGTTCTTTCTCAATTACGGGCGTTATTATTTTTTCCCTTTCTATTTCGCCCTCAATTATAGATTTCTGCTCCTCGAGCTCAAATAATCTGCTTTTCGTTGAGCTTGTTATAATTCCTGCCTCTATCGCTTTCATTATGTTGTTAATAGCGCTCTGAGTATCACGGAGCTGTTGCTCATAGTAGCGGAGCATTGACTTGTCCTCTTGCTCTTGCCTTTGTATCTCAACTACTCGATCAGCAATAAACTCTATTGTTTCCTTGTTGAGTATATCATCTCTTGTTATTCGTGTAACCTCAGTTTCAAGCCATTCCTTTTTTACATTCTTTTTAGTACACTTATTATGCTTGAAAATTTTATCGTGGCAAGCATAATAATAGAATTTACGCCCTGTCTTACTCGTTCCGCTCATTCCTCGCATAGTTCCTTTGCAATGCCCGCAGAACACTTTACCGGTCAGAAGAAAATCAACATCACTATTGCTCCTCCTGCTTGCGGGAGCTTTCTTGCTCAGCGCACGTCTTTCTTGCACTCTATTAAATAGATCATCGTCTATTATGCGTGGCATTCCGCCGGGCGTTACAATATCGCCGTAGCGGTATTCGCCTATATATGCCCTGTTGCTCAGCACACGAGATATGCCGTACTGCGTGAAGTCTTTACCTCTCTTTGTCTTTGCGCCGCTTGCCACAATCTCACGCCATATGTCGGCAATCTTCATTCCCTCGTCGTACTTCTGAAATATTGTCTTGACTATCGTTGCCTCATTTGGCTCAATTTCAAAATACCCGTCTTTGTCTACAATGTAGCCTAAGCTCTTTCCGGAGCCGTTGCTCTTGCAATGCAGAGCATTTTCTTTCATACCTCGTTTTATGTTCTGCGACAAATTGGCGGAGTAATATTCCGCCATACCCTCGAGCACGCTTTCAAGTATAATTCCCTCGGGGCTGTCGGGTATGTACTCTTTCGCTGATACGACCTTAACGCCTTGCAGCTTTAGCAGGGCTTTATTTTGTGCCATTTCTGCACGATTACGTCCGAAACGGTCTATTTTCCATACTACAACAACAGAAAAACCACCACGCCTGCTATCACGGAGCATTTTTTGAAACTCTGCTCGGTTATCGTTCGTGCCCGTGTGCTTACTGTCCGAGTATACGTTTATAATTCGTATGCCGTTTCGTTTAGCATACTCTTTACACTCTCGAACTTGTCCCTCTATGCTCGCCTCCGTTTGGTTTGGACCCTCTGAGTAGCGGGCATAGATCACGCCGTCAATTATTTCCGAATTGCCGTCTTGCTTTGCGGCTCTTGCCATTGTCCGCCCTCCTTGCAAATTATCTATTATAAACGTTGATTGTTACATAGCACAAATAATGATCGCCGTAATAAGTTACTTCTTTAACCTCTGCTGACATAGGATAACCCGCATAATTATCCCTTATTATGTTTACAACATCGTAAGGAACAGAGCCGATTTGCTTTCCGCTTTTGGTGAATGCGCCTATTAAATCGGGATAATCTTTAATTGGAGCAGGCTTAAAGTTTATAGGCTCTCCGACTTTTAAATTCTTGATTATCTCTTGTCTATCTGAGCCGTCGGGATTTGAATAAGTTGAGCCCATAATAGATTTATCAGCAGTCCATAAAACAGTCTTTCCAAGTGAAGCACCAGATGTATTCACGCTACGAGCGTTATTATTTTCGCAAGTTTCTTTATATTCCTTGTAAGCGTCCACAATGTCAACTATCCAACCTATACAAAAACAACCGCAAGTAAATAGCCACAAGATACCTAGTCCGATTTGTCCTTTGCGAAAGCGGGCATAGCCCGTCCAACCTAAGAAAATAGTAAGTACGAAGTTCACCATAATAAACACTCCTTATGTACAGCGAATTATTTCGCTGTTTGTTTTTGTATATACTCTTTGAAGTTATCATAAACCGCCTTTTCAAGCGGGCTTGTAAGAAACTTATTCCGAGAGTATAGGATTTCCATTCGCTCCGATCTCACTTGCGCCGCTGCAAGCGAAATGTCGCATAATTCTGATATATCTTGCGGCGTGTGAACATTTAAAGCCCATAGCACACACGCAGGAGCAAGCAATCTAGCTGCGAACACGTCCGCCTCTTGCTCAATAGTCGGGCGTGACGTATCAAATGTACGAGCATAGTGTTTGTCGCACATAATGTGTCCTAAAAGAATATGCCCGAGCTCGTGGGCTACTGTAAATCTGCTGCGCTGCCTGGGCTCTGTATCATTATAAACGATATACCATTTTGAATTAATAAGATATGTTGCGCCGCTTTCACCCTTTGACAGCTCATTTATAGAACTGTTCTTTATTATCTTTATACCTGATTGCTTAGCAATCGTCGAGGGCTTAACGGGCAGCTCACTTATGTTAAAATCAAGCAGGCATTGCCACGCCGCATTACGAGCATTTTTGTACGAACCATATAACAATATTTATCACCTCGCAAGGTAGTGTACCCTGCGAGGTATTTTATTATGTAATTAAATATCGTCGTCCGTTTCAGCGTTCTCAAACTTAGCCACACGGTCAGAAGTCATTTTCAAAGCGTCAACCGCACGATCATCACCACTACGAGCAGCTTTCTGACTTACTGTTATTTTTGACTCCTCAATGCCTAATAGTTTATCAACCGCTGATTGCATATTTGGATTATCTCTATAAGCTCTAACAAGAGCTTTTTCGTGATTAGTAAGCTCTATATTATCACCGCAAATTAAATAATCAAGAGATACGCCGAAATATTTTGCGAGTTTTTGTAAGGTGGAGAGCTTGACGTTATCACAACCTTTTTTATAAAAACCATCAATAGTTGTGTAAGGCACGCCGCTTTCCCTAGCAAGCACGCTTTTTGTTATCCCCCTTTCTTTCATTAGTTGAGTTAATATTTCCAAAAACATTTTGAGCACCGACCTTATTTATGTTGTTTTTACCATTATACAATAAAAATAATTCCTTGTCAAGAAAAAAATTACCCTAAAACGTAAAAAAGTACTTGACAAATTATGATGTAGGGTATATAATATAATAAACAATTACCCCACAGGGTAAAAACAGAGGAGGGATTGATATATGTTTAGTAACTTAAATGCAGAGATTGCAAGGCATAACGTTAAAAATGCCGACATAGCGAAACTCTTAGGAGTATCGACGAAAACAGTTTTAAATAAACTTGACGGAAGAACAGAGTTTACGCTTTCAGAGGTCAAGAAAATCGCAAGCATTTTTCCTAACGTAAGTATTTCATATCTTTTCGATGAAAGCGCCTAAGAGGTTTCAACAAGTGAAAGGAGGTTTTAATGTGTACAGAACGTACAGAAACCTTGAAGCGGAACTGAGCCGCTACGGCATAGCAAGAAAAGACATAGCCGCCGTACTCGAGCTTAACGTCAATACGGTATCTGAAAAGCTGTCTAACCCCGACAGGTTAAAGCTTAAGGAAGCTCAGACGATACGCCGAACATTTTTCCCTAAGCTCACTATGGAATACTTATTCGACGACGGCGAGTTGAGCGGTAAGTATCAGCGAGAAGCCTAAACGGACAAAAAATGAAACGGAGTGATTTCAATGACAAACAGAAAGTTTAAGGACTATCAGAAAAACCGCCTTGCTTTCATAGCTATTTCGAGAAACTATGAACTGCTCTGCACAATCTTGCTTACTCTTAATAAAGAGTTTCCAAAGCAGTTCTATTCAAAACGCTGCATTGAGTGGATTGATACATATGCCGAGAGCTGCAAGACGGCAAACGAGCAGGACCGTGACGGCGTACTTGATTTCAAGTTAGAACAGGGCGTTAAAAGGTGCTCTATTGACGTTGACAAGATCAACGCTTTCGTAGCTCGTCGCTGCTCAGATTTCAGCAAGGATAACAAAACCGTTCTCGCAGCCAATGTCAAGCTTGCCCTTATTCAGACTGCCGAGCAATTCGGCGTAGGTGCAAAGCGTATGCAGCGACTTCAAGAGGCGCTGCTTGCCGAACGCATAGCAAAGCCTGCTGAGGAAGTAAGCAAGCTCGGCATAAAGAACTACATAGAAGAAACAAACGTCGGACAAGTTGATTATCGTAAGTTCCAGTACAAGGAGAAAATGAAAGTTACCTTGCAGGAACAGAAAGAGGCAAGAGCAGGCTTAGAGGCGTTCAGACGGTGGACGCAGGAAAACGTCCCACAAAACATAGAAACGGAGTGATTTCAAATGAAGAAAATGACAGAAGCAGAGGTTTATAAGCTGCTCGTGCGCATTGGCGTTTCCGCAGGGTATACGGGAATTGACTACATCATCAGAGCCGTGTTTGCTATAAACGCAGGAAAGGTTGATAATCTCGGCGAAATCTACGATATTATCGCCAAAGAAGATAACATAAAGAGCGGCGCTGTCGAGAGAAACATTCGCACCGCTATCAACCGAGCATACGAGCATAGACCCCGTATATTTTCGGAGCTTTTCAGCATTGACAGCAAGCCCACGAACAAGCTTTTTATATACGCCGTAGTCAACTATTTCCGTTATGGCAAAGTAGGCAAAGCATAGGAGCGGTGCTATGTCAGACAAACCATTGCATTATAACTTTGATTGTGCCCTCGAGGGCTGCAAAGAATGTGTATATTTTAATCATATGTGTTGTGAGGATTGTTATTATGACGGCAAGTGCGATTTTTGCGCACACGATAGCGATTACAACCATATGAGCTTTAACAGCATATGTAGCTACTGCTCGTGCGGAGCTGAGAAATAACCGAAAGGAGGGCGGAACAATGCCCGATATGATGATAGTTAAAACCGAGAGGCTGAACGTTAAGCCCTCCGACATTCCCTCTCACGTTGCCGACGGTTTCGCTCGGGCAACGCTGCGGGCAGTAGAGCGTTATTTCTCAGACCCCGCCGTTAAGGTAGAGTATGAAAAGTGGCTTGAAAAGCGGCGAAATGATATTTTATGCGAAGTAAATGAGGAGGAAAACCATGAAAACATATATTGACGCTAAGTCTTTGATCGATGAATTGTCAGCAGCGTGTATGCCAATATACGAAAAGGGCATAACGGGTATTCTGGGTGACAACAGCAGTATTGCTGACATAATCAATGAACAACCTGCCGTAGACGTACAAGAAGTGAAACACGGGCGTTGGGTCTACAAGGAACGAACGAAAGTCGTGAACACGGACAATGTCGGCATACTGGAAGGCTATCGCACTATTACCGAAGAAAACATAGACAAAGCAACTATAATTTTAAAAAAACGCATAACGGTCAAAGTACCCTTTTGCTCGTTGTGCGGCGAACACGGAGACAACGAGGGCGACGCAACGCCGTATTGCCCTTGCTGCGGTGCGAGAATGGACAGCGAAAAGCAATATAAGAAACAAGAAACGGAGTGATTTCAATGTCTGAAAATATAGGCAACTATATAAAGTCGTCGTATTCATTTAGAGAAATCAATACATACACTAGGGAGCTATCGCTTGAAACAAAAGAACGAATAGCCGTTGAAGTAATAAAGCGAGCGTTGAGGCTCTGCCGGCACAAAGCAGCAATCGCATTTTCGGGCGGAAAAGATAGTGAGGTTGTCGCCGATCTTATCGAGAGATATTTTCCCGACGAGTTCAAAACAGTACATTGCATTTTCGGCAACACGGGCATTGAATTTCCCGAAAGTCTGAAATTTGCACGAAAATATGGGCGTGAACATTTCTCCGATAGATTTCACGAAACGAAATTATCACAACTCGAAGAAGATGAATTGCGTTATCATTTCGCACGTGAACTCGTTGAGGAGCTTGAACGGGAGAACTCACTCGAAGAGATTTTAAAGCCCGACGGCAAGCTAAAAGGTCAAAAGGCATTGATAGCTGCCGCCAAGAAACGAGATTATGTGCTAGATCACAGTAATTGCTTTTTCGCAGGACAAAAAAAGACGTTCGCTTATTGTATAGAACAATACGGCGCACCGTTGCTCGGCAAGGCAGCAAGCAGGCTTGACGCCCACAGAATTAACATAGAATGTTTCTTGAAATACTCAAAAACATTATCAGAAAAAGACGAATTAAAAGAGTATTACGGCATTCTCAGTCAATGCAAGTTTTCACAACATTGCTGCAAGTTACTAAAAAAAGAGCCGTCCGAACGCCTGCAAGCCGAATTAGGTGTTGACGTTATATTTAAAGGCCTTATGGCGTCTGAAAGCCATTCAAGGCTTACAAGCATAGCGACACGTGGACATATTTTCGCAAGTCACAGACCACACATTAAAGACGGCGCATTTTACCACGTCAACCCGCTTGCGTTTTGGACTGATGATGATGTGTGGGAATACATACGCAAGTATGATCTTGAATATTCTCCGCTCTACGATATTGAATACACAGACGCCGACGGAAACAAGCAGCATATAAAGCGCAACGGCTGTATTATGTGCGGCACAGATATTCAGTATAAGGATAATCACTTATCTATTTTACGGCAAACGCACCCTAAAGCCTGGAAAGTTTGTATGGAAAGTTTCGGTTATCGAGAGGAATTGTATAAGCTATTTCGACTTAAACGGAATGTAAACATCTTTGAAAGCTTCACAGACGAGGGCACAAGTTCTCGTATGATAGAAAAATTCGGCAGTACAAAGGCGTTACTAGACGCAAGACCGTGTGCATTTGATGAATTTGGCGAGCTCGTCGATTTGACGGGCACGGATCTTGAAAAAGAATACGACGCAGAAATAGCTATACAAAATGACGGTCAATTTAAGTGGATATAGGCAGGGTGAACACAATGAATGATACAAAGCTTAAGGAAATCGAAGAACAGCTCGAAACGATATACGACGAACTGACAATATTCAAAGGGCGTTATATCGACGAAGATAACGAGGACAACATAGACGAAGCACTCAGCGGCATTCAACAGGCAATAGACGCTGTAAGCTGTTTAAGGAGTGAGCTTTGAGTAGCAACGGTAAGCGCAAGGAGCTGACTTGCAAGGATTGTAAGCATTGCTTTAAGTGCATTGAATGGAGCAGGCTTTACCCGTGCAGGGAGTTTGCATTATATAAGCCTGGTAACAGAGAAACGGAGAGATTTCACAATGAAAAGAATAACAATCGAAATTCCCGACAGTAAATACGCAAAACTTACGGCGGACGCAGAAAAGCTTATAGCCGTAAAATCAAAGATGTGCCGCTTAGCGGGCGTTGAGTGCCCGAAATACAAAGCGGCGAACATCGTCAAGGAGGCGGCAGAGTTCGGAGCTGTTGAATATGTATCAAATTACATAGAAAACATATCATCTACACTCTCGAAGAAAATTAACCTTCTCGAAAATCATATTGACGGAGAAGCCGAGATAATAGTGCGGGACGCTGCCTCACCTATCAAGCGAATTGTAGCGGCGCTATCCTGCGACAACGAACAGGAGGCTAATTGATTATGATTAAAAAGTGGACTGCCGCCGAGGACAAGCAGGCATTAAAACTCGCAGACAGCGGAAAGAGCCTAGCTGACATCGCCTCGGCTCTTGGAAGAACGGAAAACTCTATTAGAAATAGACTTTACGAACTCAGAAAAGGCAAGAGAGGCTCTGAGAGCTGCCCGTTCCACGTTGTTATTAAGCTTACTGCCGAGCAGTACAGCGAATTGCTCCACGGTGCAGAAACCGCAAAAGAGAACGAGCGCCTCGTCGAGCGTCAAAGATTAACCTATGAGGACTATTGCAGCCTTTACGCCGTATGTCAAAAGCTTTTGAAACAGTACAAAAATCACAGAAACACAAAAGCAGGCTTTGAAGAACTTGAAAGAGAAATGGAGCTGAGAATGCCGTGCCCGTTCTGATTACTATACTGCTAGTCATTGTTGCAATCGTGCTTGCTCTTATCTGCTTTGCGCTCTGCATATGTTCGAGTAAGTTTGAACGCCGATTAGAGCGGCACAAGAAAGAATGGGAGGAGCAGCACTATGACTAGCGAAGAAGCAAAACAAGCGTTTATAAAGCAATGCCCTGTAATTGATCGTAGCTATTCGGCAAGATCAGATGTTCATTATAAATGTATATCGGCATTGATTTATAGAATAATCAACGGCAAGCCCGCTCTTTACGTTGAGCTTGCCGACAAGAATACAAGCAGCGTAACGATAACAAAACCCGATACCGTAAGAGAGGAGATTTTATGAAAACGAAAGTTGTTCCAATGAGGGAATATCCACAAGAGATTGAAGAAACAGTTCAGAAAATCAACAAATGCCTTAATATATCTCTTTTCGATTGGCAGATAGGCTACATTTTTTGCAATAAACCATTGCCAAAGGAAATATCTTTTGCTAGGCGTGCAGGGAAAACACTTGCAGCCGCTCTAAGAATGTGCGTTAGTAAGGCAGAACCGATTTACTTAAGGCGGCGAGATATTGCTCTAGAAGGCACGGAAACGTACAGGGTGTTGTCTTATTTCGCCGATGAAGATGTAGCGAATAAGTACAGAATGGACATTTTCTACGTAACAGCTAAGGAGGTTTACTTCTCTCTGAAAAATATAAAGGGCATAGAACTGCGTGAAATAATATTTGCATAGGAGGAATAACAATGAATGAAATCAAACTAAGACCCGGCGAGGAGTTCGTATATAATGGCATACGTTTTATATGCCTTGACGTTATCGACGGCAACTATTTAGCTATAACCGCTGATTGTTTGTGTGAAAAACGTTTCAACGATAATTACAATGACGGTTGCAACAACTGGAAAACGTCAACGCTCCGTCGCTTTCTCAACGAAGATGTGCTAGAGGAGCATTTCGACGCAAAACACCTTATAAAACAGACATCAGACCTTACTGCGGACAACGGCGATAAAGCTTACGGAACGTGTGAAGATTATATAACGCTGCTCACTTGCGACCAATATCGCAAGTATAGAGATTATGTGCCGTTGTTTGAAGAATGTATGTGGACGCTCACTCCTTGGAGGTGCGACCCCGGCAGCGCTGGCGTCGTGCGTATCGTCTTCCCGACAGGAGCTATCAGCAACAACGGTGCGAGCAACAGTAGCGGGCTCGCCCCGGTTTGTCTATTTAATTCTAATAATCTCACATTGCGCCGACAGGCGCAGCTTATACCCGCTGAATAATTTTCCATAATAGAGCGACTGTCTGTCGAAATCAAAGGCAGTCGCTTTTGTGCCCTTTATATATAGTATAAAAAACAAATCGCTCGGTCTGAGCGTTGCAGGGCTTGTAATGGATATTATCTTTATGCACAAAAAAATAAATCTGTTGTGTCTATGGAGAAAGCGGAGGGCGAGGGGGATTGTAAGGGGGAGAGGGAGGAGCTTTCTCTTTAAGGCGGCTAACAAGCCGCCGCTCTTTATCCCCTCTCCCCCTTACCTACACTAAGCGATAGGAGGAATATATATGCGATGTCTGTACAGAGAGAAAAAATATATATGCGGAGAATATATTGACGTAGATATATATCCCGTGTTCTCGACTTCTCGAGGAGGCCGAGGAAAGAAAGCAAAATGTTCATCTGCGGCGCAAGAGAGGCTTAATCAGCATAACCGTGAAAAGAAATTCTCACGGCTTGTTATGACGAACTTCACTAGCTCCGATCTCTGCATACACTTGACCTACAACGGGGATCATTTGCCCGGGAATGATGAAGCGGTCAAGAAACAATTTCGTAATTTCATTGCCCGTCTTAAGCGCTATCGAAAAAAGCACGGCTTGCCGTCGCTGAAATATATGTCGGTAACAGAAAGGGGAAGCAGAAACGGCCGCTATCATCATCATACGATCGTTAATTGTGGTGATATGCCTGCTCCGGTGCTTGTAGAGCTATGGGGGCAAGGCTATGTTGACATTAAGGTTTTGCAATTCGATCAATGCGGCGTTGAGGGGCTATCTCGTTATTTTTGCAAAGGCAGAAAGAAAAAAGCCGCTACGGACGAGGATATAGGAGAAACTATCGGTTACTCCTGGACGTGTTCCCGAAATCTCGACAAACCGATAGAGAGCAAAAGGGACGGGCGCTTGTCCGCTCGAAAAGTGAAAGAGCTTAGTTCGTTCGGAGAATACGACGGAAATTTAGAATACGAAAAGCTCTATCCAGGATATGAATTTTCGCAAGCGAAGCCGTTTTACAATGACATTAACGGCGGATTTTACATATCATTGCGAATGCGCAAAATCACAAACAGAAAGCTAACAAAGAAAATAAGGGGTGAATGATATGAATTATTTTAAGTCAGCCGAACAGTTGCTCGGGTCTATTCCTGCGCTTAACGCAGCGATAGAAAATATCAATGGCCGAGCGAGCCATATCGCACAGGCAAGCACTAAGCCTAAGTATAGCAACGTTAAATCTATCGAACAGTATCTCGAATGTGGGCTCGAGGAAATAGAGCTTAAGCGTTGCTTACAGAGGACGAAGAACCTCATATCTGACATAGAGCGTGTATTGTCGCAGCTCGACGACGAAGAACAAGAGATACTCCGTCTTTGGTATGTTGATAAAAAGCCGAAAGAACAGATACTCGCAGCAATGCACATAGAGTCTTTATCGACCCTTTACAGCCTGCGCAACAAAGCAGTTGCTGACTTTGCACTCAGATACTACGGCGCACCTACGTTGATGTCTATATAGCCGAAAATATTCCGTATGGAAATAATTAAATAATCGCCGTATAATCGTAGTATGGAAACGTGCAGCAATGCACAAGGGTATAGAGCATATTAAGATAAGCGAGGGGTGGGACGCACAATATGCGAGAATTTGCAAAAGATTTTTATAACTCAAAGCCGTGGCGTGAACTGCGAGCTTATGTGTATAAGCGTGATTGCGGCTTATGCGTAAGGTGTGGGGCTCCTGGCGAGATCGTACACCACAAGATACATTTAACGCCTAAGAATATCAATAATCCCTCTATTGCACTAAACGGAGATAACCTCGAACTGCTATGCAGAAATTGTCACGCAATAGAACACGAGGGCACTCTAGCAGTAGATCGAGAGCTTATGTTTGACGTAAACGGAAATTTAGTCAAGAGGTGCAGCAATGAAAGTGCAGGACATAACGATATATGCAACAACAGGAGCAGCGATTGAATATACGGTCATTGCTCACAATGGCATAGAGTTCGAGGACGAGCTATGTGCCGCACTCGAGGAGGGCTGCGTGCTACTCGACACAGTTGACGGAAACAAAGTGATTATCAATCCGCTGACGGCAGTTGCGGTAGAAATTGCCGCCGTGCGTGAGGTCTAAACGGAAGTTTTTTTCTCAAAAACACACCCCCGGGTGCAAAATCGTGAGGTTTATTTTTGAGAACCGCGTATAAGTCCTTTTTGAGCCTCCACGGGTGCATATAGACCCCCCTACTCAAACAGAAAGGAGCTGATTTTAAGGTGAATGAGGACGTATTTAAAATAAGAAGAAAAGAGTTAAACAAACTTAAGAATTTGTATAAAAATATGCCGAAAGATAAGCTTAAAATCAACGAGGACTTGATGAAACGGGCTGTTTTTATGCAAGAAAAACTAGCAGAAATGGAGCAGCGCATAGACAGCGACGGGCTGCTTGTATCTATGCCGCAGGGGAATTATAGCATAGATCGTGCACACCCATTGATTTCTCAGTACAATGCTATGGTTAAGAACTACACGACAATCATTAAGCAGCTCAACGAGGTAGTGCCAGCTGCTGACGCCGACAAAGCAGGCGAGGCGCTGTTGCAGTTCGCCATTAAGAAGCCGAAAGGGAAGCAGCAGGCTTGAACTATATCCGTGAATATGTTGAGCTGATTAAACGAGGCAAAATAAAAACCTCCGCACGAGTGCGGAAAGTCTATACACGGTTGCTCAAAGAAATAGATCGTCCACCAAAGAACTTCAAGTATTATTTTGACGAAGAAACAGGCGAACGTCCTATTAGTTTTATAGAAACTTTTTGCAAGCAATCGCAAGGTGACCTCGGAGCGCCGCTCGAGCTTGAACTCTTTCAGCGGGCTTATATTCAAGCTCTTTTTGGTTTTCTCGACAAAGAAACAGGTTATCGCCGTTTTCGAGAAACGATGTTCCTTGTCGGCAGAAAAAACGGCAAAACAACGCTTATGGCAGGCATTGCATTATACTTACTCGTCGCTGACTATGAGGGTGCAGCCGAGATATACTCAGTAGCGACTAAGAAAGACCAAGCTCGCAAAGCACTTACGGAAGCTGTTAATATGATTAAGCAATCGCCCGAGCTCAGAGCTGTTATAAAAAAACGCCGCAATGATGTATACTTTGCGGCGACAAGCTCTAAATTTGAAGCGCTTGCCTCTGACAGTAACACCCTTGACGGTCTTAACTCGCACGGGGTAATCATTGACGAGCTGCACGCTATTCGAGATAGAAACTTGTACGAAGTTATGAAGCAATCAACATCTTCACGCCGTCAACCGCTCATTGTGATGATTACAACAGCGGGAACGGTGCGTGAATGTATTTTCGACGATATGTACGAGTACGCCTGTCGAGTAGCTGACGGCGAAGAAGTAGACGAAGCATTTCTGCCCATTCTCTACGAGCTGGACGAACGCTCGGAGTGGCTTGACCCGAAAATGTGGATTAAAGCTAATCCAGGGCTCGGTAAGATTAAGCAAGTTGAAACGCTTAGATCATTCGTCGAGCGAGCGAAGAAAAACCCTGCTGACAGAGCAGGCGTTCTCTGCAAGGACTTTAACGCACGAGAGAACGGCAGTACGGCGTGGCTGCCTTTCGACGTAATCAACAACGAGGCTACATTTGACCTTGCGGACGTTTACGACACATACGCTATCGGCGGTTGTGACCTATCATCAACGACCGACCTCACTTGCGCTACGTTGCTTATCCGCAAACCGAACGATAAGACAGTATATGTGTTGCAACATTACTTTTTGCCACAAGCCCGAATTGATGAGCTTGCCGACAAAAAGCAACGCAGTGGCGGTCATAGTAACGATGAAGCTCCTTATAAGCTATGGGCTGAAAGAGGATTGCTCACCGCCTGTCAAGGTGCTCGTGTCAATTATAGTGATGTTACAGCGTGGTTTGTACAAATGCGTGAGCAATATAAGATTGACTGTTGGAAATGCGGCTACGACCGGGCGCTTGCCGGCTACTGGGTGGACGAAATGACCGCTAACGGTTTCACAATGGATAAAGTAATTCAAGGAACTTATACATTTTCTCAGCCTATGCGAGAACTCGGAGCGGCGCTGCAAGACAAGCTCGTTAATTATAATAACAATCCCGTGCTTAAATGGTGTCTATCTAACACGGGCAAGAAAGAGCAAGGGCTAAATAACATAATGCCCGTTAAGATTTCCGAAAAGCGAAGAATAGACGGTATGGTATCTCTACTTAATGCCTGGGTGGTATACGTCAGAGATTACGAAGATTATATGTACAACGTAGGGTAGGTGATTTGATAATGCGGAAACGTGGACTTTTTGAGATAATTTTCGGTAAAAACAAAAACGCCAATACAGCCGAACAATATCACTTGCTTAATACCTATCAGACGTTATTTGCACCGTTTTCGGGAAACGCATATGACATAAATACAGTTCGTGCCGCCGTTGACGCTTTCGCCCGCAGATGTGCGGACGTGAGGCCTCGACACATTCGCCGAGGCGAGGGCAAGTTTGCCGATGTTGCTAATAGCCGATATAATAGCTTGCTACAATTCCGACCTAACCCATATACGACGGCGTATAAATTCTATTACCGGCTCGCCACACAATACAAGATATACAATAATGCGTTTGTATATCCTGTATGGAATGCAGCAACAGGCGCCCTCGAGGCGCTGTATAACGTAAACGCAAGCTCTATTGAGCTTATAAACGTCAGCGGCGAACTTTGCTGCAAAATGACGTTTGCGACGGGCAATGTATATACTTTGCCGTATACCGATCTTATTCATATCGGCAGGAATTTCAACGATAACGATATTTTCGGCGATAGTAATAAGCCTATTACCGCCGTACTTGCAACAGCAAATACGTTTAATCAATCTATGGGGAAAATGGCCGAGCTAGTCAGCGTTGTGCGTGGCATTCTGAAAGTGCAGTCAACCACAAAGACAGACGATCTCAACCGCCGCCGTGATGATTTTATCCGTGATAATCTTAAAATGGACAATAACGGAGCGGGCGTTATCGTTACTGACAACAAATACGAATACACGCCTATCACGGACAAGCAAACACCTATCCCGACAGGTCAGCTTGCATACATTAAATCCGAAATATACGATTATTTCGGCGTATCGGAAGAAATCGTACAAAACAAGGAAACACCCGAGCAGGCGTCGTCTTTCTACAATGGTGAGATAGCGCCATTCTACGCACAGCTATCACAGGCTTTCACAAATGGTCTGTTTTCTGCCCGTGAAATGGGTTACGGAAACGAAATTATTTTCGAGGGAAACTCCCTCCAAAACGAAAAGCTCTCCGATAAAACGACCGCCTTAAAGTTTCTCGCTGACATAGGAGCTATTACCGTAGATAACGTACTTTTAGCCTATAATATGTCGCCGCTAGGTGGAGAAGAGGGCGCTCGTCGTGTGCAAACGCTGAATATGGTTAATGCAGACAGAGCCGACGAATATCAGCTCGGAGATAGTTCAGACAATCAACCGCCGCAAGAGGGCGGAGAAGAGGAGGAATAGCAATGCCATTCAAACCAGGAGAACGAGAGTATAGAGTTTTCTCGTCCGTCGCGGCCATTCCGTCTAGCGACGAGAATACGCCTGCGTACCAGGTCAAAGGACGTGCCGTTGTATTTGATAGCCCTACTTGTCTTGCAGAATTTGAGGGCGTCAAGTATTTCGAGATAATCGACCGCAACGCATTCATAGGGTGCGATACATCAGACGTGATTATGAACTATAACCACGGTGGAAAGGTAGTCGCCCGCCTTAGAAATCATACACTTAAGCTTGACTTTAACTCTGAGGGCGTAGACGTGACCGCCAATTTATCGGGAACGGACGAGGGGCGCAAGCTATGGGAAGAAATCAGAGGAGGCTATATTGACAAGATGTCTTTTGCTTTCACGGTAGCGGACGACGGCGAGGAGTACGACGCTGAAACTCATACCAGGAGAGTAACTAAGATAAGAAAGCTATATGATGTCTCAGCGGTGGATATGCCGGCATATGAACAGACGTCAATTTCTGCGAGGAAATCTTTTGAGGCGGAGCGGCAGAAAGATTTTGAAAAACTGGAGCAGGAACGCCGCAGAAAATTAGCAATAGCAATGACTTATATTTAAGAGGAGGAAAAACAATGTTTGAAAAAAGGAAGAGCGAAATCAACCGCCGCAAAGCAGAAATAAGAGAACTGCTTGAAAAAGGCGTTGACGCAGACGGAAACGCAATCAACATCGATAATATCACGGAGGAACTGAGGCAGCTCAACGCCGAGCTTTCAGACCTTGACCGCAGGGCGGCAGCACTCGGCGAGGCAAGCGAAACATCAAGCTCAATCCCTAATCCGTTCGCAGAGCAGCGCAACGAAGGACACGAGACAGAGAGTTCTGAGCCTAGGGCCGTATTAGCCACGCCGGAATATAAATCAGCGTTCGCTAAGACGTTGCTTAATCGCTCTCTGACTGAAAAAGAAAGTAGAGCACTTGACACGGCGCTAACCACTACCGCAACAACATTCGTTGCGCCGAGCGGCTCGGTTGACGGCGTAAATAATGGTGGACTTTTTATTCCAACCGATATGAACCTTTCGTTGCTCGAACATATCGGGCTTGTATCGCCTATTTTCCGTGATGTGTCTAAGACTGCTGTTCCTGGACTTACAAAGTTCCCATATCGTTCAACGATCACAAAGCCTAAGAATGTAAAGGAAAATGCTAAGACACCCGAAACGTCAATCGAATGGAAAGACCTTACGCTGTCTATTTCCGAGATTGCGGCAACTATCCCTGTTTCGTGGAGACTTGAAGCAATGGCTGTCAAGGAATTTATCTCATATCTTATGGGCGAACTCACGGAACAAATGGAAGATAAGAGCGTTACCGAAACTATCTACGGAACAGGCTCAACAGACGATCAGCTCAGCGGTATATCAAAAGACGCTGTTAAGTACGAATACGAGGGAACGGCTCTCGACGCTATCGGCGTAGCTCTCGGCAAGTTCAAGAGCAAAAAGCACCTCGTAGGCGCTAAGATATACGTTTCAAACACTATCATCAACGATATATCGTTCACTAAGGACGCAAATGGAAACTACATCTACACGCCTATCAACGGAGCAGGCATTAAAAGCATTGCTACATATCCTGTCGAGGCTGACCCGTACCTTAATGACGGTGACTTCATCATAGGAAACCTCAGCAGATACTACAAGATGAATGAGCACGAGCGCATTTCTATCACCCGTGACGTGAGCGGTGCTAAGCGCCGCAACGATTACACCGCCTACGGCATATGGAGCGGAGCATTACAGCCCGAAACCGTTGTATACGGCGTGAAGAAAGCGAAGTAGCCTAAAAGGAGTGCTGCATAATGAAAGACAATATATCGGAACAATATGTGATTGCGTTCAGAGCGGCGCTCCGTATCAATCATACTCGCCTTGATGATGAGATCAAAGACATTATATCAGCCGCTCGAGCTGATTTACAGCTCGAGGGCATAAGGCGTGATAAAGTATGTGATGAAGATGACCCGCTTATTAAGCGGGCTATCTCCGCATATGTGAAAGCCGAGTTCGGACTTGATAATGCCGACGCTCCTAAGTATCGTGAAAGTTATGAAATGCTTAAACGCAAGCTTACGCTGAGCGACGAGTATCTTGAAACTAGGGAGGAATAGCTATGCTATGGCGTGATATAGGCTATCTTTGTAAAGCTGTCAAAAAGCTCGACGCTATGAGGCGACCGACCAAAACCGAGTATGAAAAGCGTGAAATCTTCTGCAATGAAAAAGGCATAAAGCGCAATGAGTTCTACCAGGCTCAGACGGCAGGATATAAGCCCGAGCTTTGCGTAGAAATAAAAGCCTCTGAGTATCACAAAGAGGAATATTTCGAGTACGGCGGCGATATGTACCGCATATTGCGTTCGTACCCTACAAAAGCCGAAAACCTTGAAATCATATGCACAGCGTTGGTAAATGAAAATGTCTAAGAAATCAGAAGTTGTATTCGTTGATACATCGCCCGAAGTCAAGAAAGTAATGGCGGGACTTGCGAAATCTGCGTTAAGAGCTAGCGGTAAAGTTGTAAGAAAACATATTCGTGATGATGTACCGCTTAGAACTAAGCGAATTAAAAATCATATAGCATCGTGGGTATTCATCGACCGCAAGACGGGGCAGCCGCAAATGCAGATAGGTTTCTACGGCTGGCAGAAAGTCAAGAAGCGAGGCAAGCAGCCCTCGCATTCGTCGCCGTGGTGGATTGAAGAGGGAACAAAACCGCACCTTATACATTCGAGCAAGACAATGTACGATAAGAGTACAGCTACGAAGTACGGACACAACGTAAATCACCCTGGACAAGCAGCAACGCACGTTCTTAGAAATTCTGTATACAACAATATTTCCGAGATACGAGCAGCGCAAGAGGAGTATTTGAAACTGCTTTCGGAAGAAATCGAAAAAGCAAAATCAAAAATCGACGATAAAGACTATGAGGAGGACGACTAAATGTCGGTGTTGTCAAAAAGCTTATTTACGAGCATAGTCGGTATGTTCAATGAGATCATACCCGCATACTTTGAGGACGCCGCACAAGACAACGAGCCTATATACTGCGTAATCAATTCGCCTATACGAACAGGTATCACAGACGAGGACGCAGAACTCATAGCCTTTTATGTCGATGTGTACGGAAACGATAAGCTCTTTGACAATGGAGAAGATATAATCGACGTGTGTGATAACTTGCGAAATATGCTTAATAAGTCAATTATCAAAGCGCCGCAACTAAGCGGGCATTTAAACTTTGAAAAAGAAACGCCGCTGCAAGAGGCGGAGTTTGACATTAATCATCGCCGCCAAGAATGGACGGCAAGAGTATTTTATTACAATAAGGAGGGCGACTAAATGTCAATAGTGAAAAACCTCACAAAAAAAGAAATCGAAAAAATACAGATCGACGAGGGCGTTATAGTCCTTGACTACGGCGAAACCACTGAAAGACCGCTTGCGCCGTGTCGTGGCGGCGGTGAGTTCACGGCGACGGCAACTCTCAGAGATATTGAGTTTGACGGCAGAAACGGCAAGACAGCAGGCTTACAGCCTATCGAAGAACAGGCGGCTAGCCTTAAAGTGACTACTATCTGTATGTCACAGGAGAACTTAAAGCTAGCTATGCCATTCGCACGAATTGAGGGTGACGGCAAAACAATAAAAAATCCGAAAATGGGCGTACCCGAAAGCAGCGACTATCTCAAAAATGTAACGATGTTCTGTCGCACTCTTGACGGCGAGTATAAGAAAATTGTGGTGTATAACGCTATGCACGAGGGTGGCATATCGGCAAAGGCAGTTCAGAAAGCCGAGGGTGAGCTTGCACTCGAATTTGCGGCGCACTACACCGTTGACGATCTTGACGGCGATCTCTGGCAGATAACAGACGTAAGCGAGTTCACAATGCGCAAAGCAGCCGAAGCCTCGCACGCATAAGAACGGAGGAATAAACAATGCTCAATATAAAGTCAATGGCAATTTTGCTCAAAATCACAGCTAAGCTCGACATTAAGCCTGTTATCGACAAGCTTAAGAACCTTGATATATTCGCAGAGGCTAAGTCCCCGGACGAGGCTATGAAACAGCTCACAAAAGAAAAGGCAGCTATAGTAGGTGCAGAAATGTTCGCCGCAATACTGCCTCAGCTCGACAGTGTATCAGATTTTCTCGCTGAGTTCGTAGCGGCTTATAAGGGCGTAAGCGTCGAAGAAGCTGAAAAGCTTGACGCTATCGAGGTAATCAAAGAGCTTATAGGTGATAGCGGCGTTCTGAATTTTTTCAGCTCTGCTCTACGAAAGAAAGTAGAGCTGAGACACTAATACTGCTCAATAAGTATTATTGCTTTGACCTAATAGCAGACTTACCGCTCTCAGAGCTTGAAAGCCTTATAGCAGCCGCTCGGCGTAAAGAGGAACAGGCGGCGAAAGCAGACATAGAAAAAAGGTTGTTTCCGTTGTGGCTAGCCAATGACGCAGTAAGTAAGCTTAAAGGCGCTGATAGTCCTATAAGCTATCAAGAATTTTTGAATAAAACAATAGGTGCAGAACGCACGGAGCGACGCCAATACGCACCCGAGCCCTCAACACATAAGAAAACAGGGCAAGAGATCATAGACGAGTTTATGCCGATAATCGAGGCAGACAGGGGGCGTTAATCAGCGTGGCAAGCATATTCTCTCTTTTCGGTGAAATCTTCATTGACAACAAGAAAGCTAACGAAGAAATAGACAAGACAACACAAAAAGGTGAGAGTGCAGGGTCAAAAATCGGAAAGGCATTCGGAACGATCGGCAAGGCCGCTGTCACAATGGGAACGGCAACTATCGCAGGAGCAACGGCTCTCGGCGGTTCAGCTTATAAAATGGCTATGTCAACAGCCGAACAGGCGGACTACATAGACAAGCTCTCAGAAAGAACAGGGATAAACCGAGAAGAACTGCAAAGGTGGAAACACGCAGCCGATCAAAGCGGTGCTAGTGTAGATAGTTTCAAAAATGGTATCAAGAAAATGACTGATACCATAGATAGCGCTAATCAAGGCTCGGCTACTGCTCAGACTGCATTAGAACGTCTAGGACTGTCTCTTGACGACCTTAACGGAATGACAACAGAGCAGCAATTCGACGCCATAACAGCGGCATTAGCTGATATGGAAGAGGGCGCAGAGCGAAACGCTATCGGAAATGACCTACTAGGCAAAACGTACACGGAAATGCTGCCTCTGCTTAATGCAGGCTCAGACGGTATTAAGGACTTAAAACAAGAAGCCGACGATTTAGGCATAGTAATGTCCGAAGATACAGTTAAGGCGGGTGTTAAGCTCGGTGATACCATAGCTAACGTTAAAGACGCACTCAACGGGTTTAAAAATCAAATAGGAGCGGCGGCAATTCCTATAATACAGAAATTCGCCGATATGCTTATAGCGGGCTTGCCGAAGGTACAATCTCTCGTAGAACAGCTTGTTCCTGTTGTTACAGAAGTATTTGATAGTGCTATACCGCCCTTATTTGAACTGGCGAAAACAATCTTTCCGATTCTATTAACTGCGATACAAACGCTATTGCCTCCACTACAAAGCATTATACAAGCCGTTCTGCCTGTTTTCGTAACGTTCATTCAACAGCTTGTGCCACCATTGCTTGAAGTTGCACAAACTGTCCTGCCGTCGGTGGTATCGCTGATAACGGACGTTATACCGATATTCATGCAGATACTTGAAACTATACTGCCGGTACTTATAGAGCTTTTACAAGCTATTCTGCCGACAGCAATACAAATAGTTGAAACAATTCTGCCTGTAATTCTACAAGTTGCGCAGTCACTCTTGCCGATATTAGTTCAAATTGTAGACACAGTAATGCCGCTGTTGATTGAGCTCATTAACGCTATATTGCCGCTTGCAATGCAGATTATAGAGGCTATATTGCCTGTATTATTGCAGTTATTTGACGCTCTTATGCCGTTTATTCAATCGGTGGTAGACAATATATTGCCCGTACTGATAGAGCTTATAAACTCAGTATTGCCGCTTGTTACAGAGATAATAAACGCTATACTGCCTGTACTTATCGACTTACTTAACACGTTACTGCCTGCATTGCAGCCGTTGCTTGACTTGCTCGTAACTATCCTTGAACCGATCACAACGCTTCTTGAAAGCTTGTTGCCGCCGCTTATGGACGTTATCAAGTATTTGTTCGAGGCACTATTACCTCCTCTTGAGGCGGCTTTCAAAGCGGTATCAAGCACTATCAGTGACCGATTTAAGGGCGCATTTGAAAGTATTAAAACAGTATTCAATAGTGCCAAGGAGATTTTTAATAGCATTATTGATTTCGTCAAGAATGTTTTTACTGGAAATTGGCGTGGTGCATGGCAAAACATTGTAGACATATTCGGCAACATTTTTTCGGGTATTGGAGAACTCTTCAAAGCTCCGATAAACTGGATCATAGACGGTATAAACGGCTTTATAAATGGTATCAACTCGCTAGAGATACCCGACTGGGTGCCGGGTGTCGGTGGATATAGCCTTAATATTCCTAATATATCAAGGCTGCGAATAGGTCTTGACTATGTGCCGTATGATGAATACCCTGCGCTGCTGCACAAGGGCGAACAGGTACTCACAGCCTCAGAGCGTGAAGAATACCAGGAGCGGAAAAGCTCTACCGCTCAAACAGAAAGTAAACCGCAAGTAAATGTTAATGTTTCTGTCAATATTGAGAACATCGAGAATAAGACAGAAAAGGATATAGACGAATTTATAGAGTATATCCTACAACAAATAGAAGAAATAATTAAAAGAAAGGGAGCTGTTTTCGGTTGAGTGTAAAATTACCGTTTTTATATTTCAAGGGAAAGAGCTCCCTTGATTTTAACTTAATAATCAAAAGCAAAGGCTCATACAATGCGCCTGCAAGAGATGTGACGTTTACAAGTGTTCCAGGACGAAACGGCGACCTTATTCAAGACAACGGTCGCTATCTTAATGTAACAATCCCCTATGAACTATGTTTGGTTAAGCGTGACGCAAGGGGCTTTGACGAGCTCGTGAGTGAGGTCAAGAACTGGCTGCTCTCTGATAGCAGGTACGCTCAGCTTTGGGATAGCTACGATGTAAGATATTTTAGATATGGCGCATATAGCGGTGGTGTAGACATTAAAGAGGAGCTACGAAATTACGGAGAATGTTCTATAAGTTTTAACTGCAAGCCGTATCGCTATTCATTCGAGGGTCAAACTGCTGTCGAAATACCAAGCGGCGGCGCAACGCTAGAAAATGCGGAAATGCTCGCCGCAAAGCCATATATCAAGATATACGGCAGCGGTAATATTTCATTGCATATAAACTCAGACACATTCACCTTTGAAAATGTGTCCGACTACATCGAAATAGACAGCGAAACAATGAACGCATACAAGGGTCATAGTTTGCAAAACAACGTAATGAGCGGTGACGGTTTCCCGATACTTTCTCCAGGTACTAACGCTATAAGCTTTACTGGCTCAGTAACAAAAGCCGAAATCGTGCCAAGGTGGTGTACGTTATGATACCTATTTTATATGATAAATCAGAGGAAAATTTCACAAGAAACGGCATAGGTTTTCTTACCGACGTTATATCGTGCGAAGTCACCGAAGAAAGAAACGGCTCGTATGAGCTGTCAATCAGCTATCCTATAACGGGCAATATATATGCGTACATAAACGAGGGCAACATCATCAAATGTAAGGCTAATGACACAAGCGACCCTCAGTTGTTCCGTATATATAGTTGCTCAAAGCCACTTAACGGCATTGTATCAATTAAAGCAGAGCATATAAGCTACGATCTCAACGGCATACCGATTGCAGAGCTTAAGCTTAAATCGGCTACCGCTCAAATGGCTATCACAAAAGCTATATCTGACGGTGCTTTCGAGAGCAAGTTTAAAGCATTAAGCGATATAGCGACGCTCAATACTATTGACCTTTCCGAGCCGTGTTCAATCAGAGCTGCCCTCGGGGGTCAACAAGGCTCGGTGCTTGATATATGGGGCGGCGAGTACGAGTTTGATAATTACGTTATAAAGCTACACTCACATAGAGGCTCAGACACGGGCGTAACGATCGAGTACGGCAAGAACTTAACTGACATTAAGCAAGATAAAAATATAACAGCAACGTATACTCACATAATGCCATATGCTACTTACACAGAGCAGAAAGACGACGGCAACGGTAAAACTACATCAGAGGACAAATTTGTATATCTCAAAGACAAAGTATTGCCGATCAATGAGACGGCGGAACTCGGACATAAAAAGGCGTATATCATAAATCTTTCCGATCAATTTTCAGCGGGCGACGAGATAACACCGGCAACACTCCGCACAAAAGCGGAAACGTATTTGAAAGCACACACAAGCCTCGGAGTTCCGAGCGTAAGCATTACTGCCTCTTTTGTTTCGTTGTGGCAGACTGAGGAATACAAAAATATTGCGCCGCTTGAAAAAGTTAAGCTCTGCGATACTGTAACCGTTAAATTCGCAAAGCTCGGCGTATCAGCAAAAGCCAAGGTAATTAAGACTGTATATGACGTATTAGCCGAGAAATACAAGTCAATCGAGCTCGGTGACGCTAAGAGCAACTTTGCTCAAACTGTCTTAGACCAGAATAAGGCAATAGCGGGAATTACTACGCTTGTGAAAAAGGGGCTTGCAAATGCGTCAACAGAGCTCAAAGAGGCCATAAAAAATGCGACAAACCTTATAACAGGTAACAGTGGCGGCTATGTAGTTTTACACCCTGCGGAAAGCCCGCAGGAAATACTTATACTTGATAGCCCCGACATTGAAAGCGCCGTCCGTGTTTGGCGCTGGAACTCAGCGGGCTTAGGCTACTCAAAAAACGGGTATAACGGCGATTATGGGCTTGCTATAACAATGAACGGCGCAATAGTAGCAGACTTCATAACGGTGGGCACACTTAATGGAGCACTCCTTGCGGCTGATAGCGTACAGGCGAACGCCATATCTCAGAGTTTTAAAAAATCCATTGAGGACAACATAACCGGCGCAAAAGAAAGCGTCGAGCAGGCTTTCAAGCTTGCGGACGAAGAGTTAAAAAGCACGATCACAACGAGCTACACTGACGCCATATCAACGGCTGAAAGCTCACTCAAAACGCTTATAAGTCAAACTGCTGATAGTATTACATTATCCGTAAGCCAAACTCTTGAAAGCTACGCTAAGACAGAGGACGTAACAGCAGCTATCGAAGTATCAGAAAACAATATAACACAAACTGTAAGCACGACATACGCCACGAAAGCTACTGTCAACAATATGCAGTCGACAATGAATACTATGCAATCGTCGATAACGCAGAACTCGCAGAGCATATCTCTTAAGGTGAGCAAGTCTAATCTTGTATCCGAGATAAATCAATCAGCAGGAACGATCAAGCTTACTTCTAACAGGTTTGTTGTTGAAAGCGACAATTTTAAGCTCACCGCCAATGGAACTATAACGGCAAAAAGTGCAACGTTAAACAGTGCAACGATTACAGGATCTCTTACAACCGCAACTACCGATTTAACGTACTTATATGTGCACGGAAATCAGCTTGAATTTTTCAGAGATAATAAACGACTTGCATATATCACCCCTGTTGGGTATAGCAACACTTACTATCAACTTGGAATTATGGCTTCGGGTAATTATCATGGCATAACCCTAGGTGGTGCATATGATAACGGCTGGGAAACATATTATAAGTGCAATATTCAAAGTGCGGCAACTGATATGGATTGCAGGCATTATTTCTATGGCGATATTAAGTTTGGCAACGGAAAAATCAAAAGTTTGCTTAATTTTGATGATAATGTCGGCGTTGCATGGGGAGGGAACACGGGGCTTAGGTACTGGAGCAACAACGCAACATACGGAGCGGGATTATATCTCGGTATTAACGCTAATAGCTGTAACACTTACGTTGTCGGAAACTCAATAACAATGCGGTGTGACACCTGGGTGCAAAATCACAGTCTTTATATTCGGAAAGGTTATCTTGATATCGACGACGGCTGCGGGATATGCTGCACAGGAACGATAGCGTTTAGGTGGGTCAATGGTAATGGCTTATTTGTTGGTATGGACGCTTATAGCCTCAAACTTGTGGGCTCAAACATCTATGCTAACGGCTCGCCCGTTGCCGTAACGTCCGACGAACGAAAAAAAGAAAATATCGTTCCACTTTCCGAACGATATTTAAGCGTTATAAAAAATATAACGCCTGTATCGTTCAATTATACAAGCGATATAGCGTTAAGCGGCAGGACGCACACAGGCTTCACCGCACAGAATGTACTTGAAGCTATGAAAACAGCAGGCATTAGCGCCTCTGAGTTCGCTGCATTCGTTGATGTAGACGGCGACGGGAAAGAATATGCGCTCAGATACGAGGAATTTGTACCGCTGTTGCTAGCATACATTAAAGACCTCGAAAACAGAATAATCAATATCGAAAAGGCGGGATAATATGAAAATCAAGAAATCAAACGCTGAACTCGAGCAGAAGCTAGAGCAGATCAAAACGTTAATCAAGCAGAAAATCGAATTGCCGTCCAAAACATCATACGCTATTATCAAAAATAAAATTGCGATAGAGCGGGCATTAGAGCCGTTCGTTTTATCTCGTGATGAGATCATAAAGAATAAGGCGGGCGGCAAAACAAGTGTATCAGCCAAAGACGACCCGAAAGCATTCAATGAGATATGCGAGGCTATAAACGAAATAGCCTTAGAGCTGTCCGAGGTGGAAATATCAACAATAAAGCTATCTGATATAGCAGAAAGAGAAATGCCTCTTAGCGCTATTGACGCACTTTCTTTTATGATCGAGGAGGGCTAACTTATATGAAAAGTTCAACAAGCATATCGCTTGATGTTTCACGTTCGACAGCTCCGCCGATAGTATTCGCCAAGCAAGGTGACAGCAGCAGCCGCTACGTTAATATTACGATAACAGATAGCGGCAAGCCGTATACGCTTGACAGCGGTATTACAGCACGAATAAGAGCGGTTAAGGCAGATAAGAAAGCAGTATTCAACAACGCTACTATTGAAAATAACGTAATCGTAGCAGAACTCACAGAACAGATACTAGCAGTTGAGGGCTATGTTATCGCTGAAATATCTCTGTACAAAGAAAGCTCACTACTTACAACGCAGTATTTCTATATTGCGGTGCAGCGCTCGGCAGTATCAGACGACGAGATAACGTCTACGAATGAGTATAAGGCGCTTGCTGAGGCTTTGAATGAAGCGAGCAAAGCTGTTGATATAGCCTCAGCTGCCGCAAGCAAGGCGAACTCCGCCGCCGATAATGCAGACACGGTGAGAGAAAGCCTTACAGGAGCGGTCAATACAGTAATAGCTACTGCTAACGCCGCAACTGAGCGGGCTAATAAGGCTGCTGAGAGCGTCGGTGATGTAATCGACGGCATAGCTCTTAAAAATAATGATACTGGAGCAACGTTCGTTGTTAAACTCAGAATAACCGACGGCAAGCCTTATGCCGTATGTGAAACGTTATAAGGAGGGATAATGTGATAACTATATACAAGGCGACAACTTCACTCGCAGACAGAGCGCCTATACTGGAGCTTAGAGGAAAGTCAACCGATACTAAGCCTACGGATATGATATGCGGGTACAAAGTCGGAAACGGCTCGACTTTTTTTGAAATCGACACAGGCGAGGTTTTCGTTTTCGACGGTGAAGCTCTATCCTGGGTAAAGATATAGGAGGCAGCACAAATAATGGACTTAGAAGCAACCGCTATTGCGAGGAAAACCGTAAAATCAGCTAATGCGGCAGCAACAGCCGCAAACGCAGCGGCAGCAGAAGCAGAAAAGGCCGTGAAAGACATTTATCACGACAAGAATTTTTTACTATCAGTAAACAGCGATAAAAGTTTATCGTTGACATATAAAGAAACGGAGGAATAACAATGGCAGAAACAATAGACCTCGTAAGAGACAGCACTATGCAGGGCATAGCTCGTTCGGTAGCTGCGATTGCAGCGAACACGGGCGGTCTTAAAATCAACAGCTTTGCAGACGTGCAGGCTATCGTAAGAGCGGGTATGGCAGACAAGGTGTTTGCTATCGGCGATCAGATCATAGCCGAAAAAGAAACTGCGATAACTGCAACCGTCGGCAACACAGAGGGCACAAGCGGCATTACCGCTGCCACAGTAGCCGCAGACACGTTCATAGCGGCGGTAGGTACATCACACAACGGGGAGTATGAGTTTTCATATAACGGCGCTGAGTGGCATTTCAATGGTGAGCCTGTACAGCTTTCAGCGTATGGTATCACAGTAACGGGTACACCGAAAGCAGGCGACGAGGTGCTTGTGCACGAAACGACAAACAAGCTTGTGTTTGACATCATCGGCATAGATCACGACACGCCCGCCGATAGTCAGTTTGAGCACTCCCTAACTTTGCAGCTCCACGATCTCTATCAGAACATTCAGTTCGACAGCACGGAAGCAATATACTATGCCCGTGAAGAACTTGTGGCAGGAACATATAACATAACATTGCCTGCAGGCTATGACGTGGAAAACGGTGGCGGTAAAACATACCAGTTTACGCTCACAAAACCTGTACCCGCAGCGGGTCAGATTATGTTTCCGTGGGCATATCAGCAGCAGGCATCAGCTACAAAGGTTTCGACGTATGTTAATGCTAATGCTAGTGCGGTTATTGAAACTGTATCTGTTCAGGAGGGCTCAGAGGGAACGTCGCTCGGAATGGCAGACGACACCGTGTCAGACCTCAATCACATTCATCGTGCTCGCTATGGCTCTAACAACTGGGCTGAGAGTGATCTCAGAATGAGGCTTAACAGCTCTGCCGCTCCTGGCGGAACGTGGACGAGGCAGAGCAAGTTTTCACGCAAGCCGTCCTGGGCGGACACCGAAAGCGGCTTTCTGCGTGGCGTAGACCCCGATTTCCTTTCAGTTCTCGGCGAGGTCACGAAAGTAACGGCGCTCAACACACTTACTGACGGTGGAGGTTCTAAAACAAGCACGGAGAAAATATTCTTGCTTTCATGTTCCGAAGTTTACGGAAATTTTGAAAATAGCGTTGATGAGGGTGCAGCGTACCCATACTATAAAAACTACTCAGACTTTGCGAGCAAAAACGATGGCAACGACACGAACCGCATTAAGTATCAAAGTAACGGCACGCCGTACTATTGGTGGCTGCGTACTCCTGACACCGGCTACGCTAGCGGCGTGCGTATCGTCAGCCCGACAGGAGCTATCAACAACAACTATGCGAGCAACAGTTACGGGCTCGCCCCGGCTTGTTGCATTATTTAATCTATAATCGCCCTCGATAGAGGGCGGAAAGGAGAAAGCAATGTCAGTTGTAAAATCGAAACAAACCGAGGGCAAGTTATTAGTAGTAACCAAAGCGAGAGAGCTCGCCGCATATACAATTAAGATATGTTCAAATGAAAAGAACTTTCCTAAGCGTTATAGGTGGTGCATTACTGCTAAAATCGTTGATTGCGCCATTGATGTGAGTAGCAACGTTAATGCAGCCAATTCTATTTACGTTAATGATGATAACAAGAAAGATTATCAGCTAAGGCGACAGTATCAGACGAAAGCTCTTGCTGAAACATACGCCTTACTAAGTATGATTGACATTGCATATAGTGTTTTCAGTATAGAAAGCAAACGTATTGAGTATTGGACTAGACTTGTAAACGAAGTTCAAGTGTTACTGCGTAATTGGAGAAAGTCCGATTACGATAGATACGGAAAGTAAATTAGGGTAATAGTTGTTTTATTTCTGCTTTGTGGTGGCTGCGTACTCCTAACACCGGCAACGCTAACAACGTGCGTAACGTCAACCCGACAGGAGCTATCAACAACAACAATGCGAACAACAGTAACGGGCTCGCCCCGGATTGTGATAATGCTAGCTTAAAGTAGGCTCAATAGCTGAAATCAATGCAATCACACAAGGAACTATTATCCTAGCCGATATGGTGAAAGTATAACGTTGATGTGATTTACTTTATGAGTAAGTATCACTATTAACAACGTAAGTTTTGTAGAAGAGATAATATGACAGTAAAAGAGAATGTATGTGACTTTGAAAATCTGTATAAGGCAATGCTTGTATGCAGAAGAAATGTGATGTGGAAAGATAGCACAGCGGGTTTCGTTAAGAACGGCTTGACAAACTGTTATAAACTAAAAGACGAGCTTATGAGCGGAAAGTACAAAATCGGTGATTATACCGTTTTTAAAATCTACGAGCCGAAAGAACGTGTTATCGTAAGCACAAGAATAAAAGACAGGGTGTTTCAACGTTCGTTATGTGATAATTACCTTACAGAACAGATAACGAGATCTTTTATATACGATAATTGCGCTTGTCAAAAGGGTAAAGGAACAGATTTCGCCCGTGAGCGATTGAAATGTCATATGCAGCGATTTTATAGAAAATCGGGTCTAAACGGTTATATTATTAAGTGTGATATTTCGGATTATTTCGGCTCTACGCCTCACAGCGTCGCTTGCGCTGCTGTTCGGAAAAGAGTTTCTGACGATTGGGCGTATGCTGAAACCGAAAGAATTATAAACAGCTTTACGCAAGGAGTTGACCCGTCAAAAGGAATGGGCTTAGGCTCGCAAGTCACGCAGCTTATTCAGCTTGCAGTATTAGACGACATCGACCATTTAATTAAAGAGCAACTAGGCATAAAGTATTATGTTCGTTATATGGACGATTTCATACTTATACATCAAAGCAAAGAATATTTGACATTTTGCAAAGAGCACATAGGCGAAGAACTCGAGAAACTAGGGCTAAAATTTAGTAAGAAGAAAACTCAATTATTCCCGATTAAACAGCCCATACACTTCTTAGGTTTCAGTTTTAGGCTTACAAGTACAGGAAAGGTCATAATGCGTGTATTGCCGGAAAAGGTCACGAGAGCTCGCCGCAAGCTCGCAAAGCTTGTGCAATTATGTGAACGTGGCGCAATGATCCGAGAACAAGTTGACGAGTGTTTCAAGTCCTGGGCTTCGCACGCAAGCAAAGGGAACTGCTATAAGCTGATAGATAGTATGCAGGAATATTATTATAATCTATGGAGGGAATAGCTATGTTTGGCTACATATCAGTAAAAGACCAGCTTATAAAAGAGCGACAGAAAAGCGCCGCACTTAAGGTGGAAAACGACAGAAACGCCGCTAATATTGACTATATAGCAATGGTGTTTGATGTAGAACTCGAAAACGAAAAAGAGGAGGTGCTTGAAAATGTCACAGAGTAAGAAATATGCTAAGGTCAAAGACTACTACGAACGTGGTTTGTGGGATATACGCAAGGTATATGACGCAGTAGTGCACAAGTGGATCACAGCCGAAGAATATAAAGAAATCACAGGATATGATTTCGACGACGGCAAGGAGGCATAAATGAAAGAAAACGTATTTAAGGGCATTGTCGCCGCCGCCCTAGGCGGTCTGTCTGCATATTTCGGCGTTATAGCTATACCGCTGCTTATATTGATCGCCGTTATGATTATAGACTATCTGAGCGGGCTTGCGAAAGCGTGGTATAAGAGTGACCTAAGTAGCCGAATAGGGATTGTCGGAGCTGTCAAAAAGCTCTGCTATATCCTTGTAGTGTGCGTAGCGGGTGTCACGGACTGGCTCATAAGTGAGGGGCTGTCCTCGGTGGGAATTGATATAGGATTTAGCTATTATTTCGGCGTAATCGTCACAGTATGGCTCATCATCAATGAGTGTATAAGCATTCTCGAAAACCTTTCCGTTCTCGGCGTGCCGTTGCCGTCATTTCTCGTTAAAATCGTACACCGTTTAAAAATAACAGTTGAAGAAAGCCAAGGAGGAGAACAGTAATGACAAACATTTCAGAGCAGGAAAAAAATGAAATATTCAAGAGCTTTGCGTTCGGTATGACATATGATGAGATTTCGGACGTTTACGAAATTGACCTTACCGACGTTAAAAAGCTCTTGACAGATAACGCCGACAAGGTCAATAAGATCAAGTCCTACTACAAGAAAATGGAGGAATAAAAATGGCTACATACAAAGGCGTAGACGTATCTCAGCATAACGGAAACGTTGATACAAAGAAGCTCAAAGCAAGCGGCATAAACTTTGTAATGATACGATCGAGCTACGGCGACATAATGTCTTATCCTAGGCAGATTGACAAAAAGTTCGAGCGTAATTATGCAAACGCAAAGGCCGCAGGACTTAACATAGGTTTCTATCACTATATGTATGCAGATACAGTAGAGGCAGCGAAGAGAGAAGCAACAGGCTTTGTCAATCTCATCAAGTCTAAATGCCCATTCTCTATGCCTGTTGCGCTCGACATAGAAGAAGCTGCACAATATAATATGCCCGGACTGCGTGACGACATCATCAAAGCTTTTATTAGCGTTGTTGAGGCGGCGGGATATTATTGTATGCTCTATTCTTACGAAGCTTTTCTCACCGCCAAAGTGTCGGCAGCTATCAGAAGTCGCTATGCAATATGGTGTGCGAATATCACCCGAGCCCCGTCAATAGCGCATAAAATGCACCAGCACAGCTTTACAGGGAGAGTAAACGGCGTTACAGGCAGCGTTGACCTCGATACTGCAAAAGTCAATTTCCCGTCAATCATAAAAGCCGCAGGGCTTAACGGCTATAAGAAAAATGTTACACCGCCGGAGCCGAAAAAAGACACACCTAAAAAGACAGTAACTAGATATACAGTCAAAAAGGGTGATACTCTTTCGGCGATAGCCGCAAGATACAAAACGACAGTCGCAAAAATCGTTAAGGACAACAACATAAAAAATGCTAATCTTATCTATGCAGGACAGGTAATCAAAATTATCAAGTAAGAATAAACGCCTCATGAAATCAATCATGAGGCGTTGTTATTATTCCGAAAAGACCACTCACAAAGAATATATTTGTTGTGTTCGTCTTTTCAACATTTGGTGGAGGTGAGGAGAATCGAACTCCTGTCCGAAAGCCTATCCCCACGAACTTC
>ENA-UOJC01001439-UOJC01001439.1-human-gut-metagenome-genome-assembly--contig:-C104-NODE-1439-length-32316-cov-13.060506_pt1 | contig 32316 bp, 25 predicted proteins | sample MGYA00242339_ERZ723886 | MGnify/ENA metagenome assembly ERZ723886 | reverse complement strand
GCACATTTTCCGCTCCCGAAAAACTCCCAAGGACTTTCCGGCGCGTAAAAATTGGTGGTGGCGAGGAAGAGGACGAAGGTGTGCCGATCGCCCACCGAGGACGATGACGATGTCAGCGCCAACTTTTTACCGCCGGAAAGCGTATCTGCCCTTGTCAATCGAGGGTACTATAATAATATTATGTATGATTGTAGCAGAGCGGGCGAAGTTTGTCAAGAGCCGTGTTTTTTCCGAATCTTGCCGAAACGCCTTGAAAAAGGGCGCGCGATGGCGTATAATTATAAAATGTAAAATTTGAGTTCATATTTGCGAGGTACAGGATGTTCAAGGTCGGTTTTGACAACGACAAATATTTGCAGATGCAGTCGGCACATATCCGCGAGCGGATTAACTCGTTCGGCGGCAAGCTCTATCTCGAGTTCGGCGGCAAGCTGTTTGACGATTTTCACGCGTCGCGCGTGCTGCCCGGCTTCGCGCCGGACAGCAAGATCCGCATGCTGATGAAGATCAAGGATCAGGCGGAGATCGTGATCGTCGTTTCCGCCGTGGCGATCGCGCAGAACAAGATGCGTGCCGACCTCGGCATCACCTACGATGCGGACACGATCCGACTGATCGACGCATTCACCGGCATCGGGCTGTACGTCGGCTCGGTCGTCATCACGCAGTACACCGCGCAGCCTGCGGTCGATGCGTTCATCAAGCGGCTGGAGAACCTCGGCGTGCGCGTCTTCCGGCACTATCCGATCCCCGGCTACCCCACCAATGCCAAGCTGATCGCCAGCGAAGAGGGCTACGGCAAGAACGACTACATCGAGACCAAGCGCTCGCTGGTCGTCATCACCGCGCCCGGCCCCGGCAGCGGCAAGATGGCAACCTGCCTCTCGCAGCTCTATCACGACAACAAGCGCGGCATCAAGTCCGGCTATGCCAAATTTGAGACCTTCCCGATCTGGAATCTGCCCCTCTCCCACCCGGTCAACCTCGCCTATGAGGCGGCAACCGCCGACCTCTCGGACGTGAACATGATTGATCCGTTTCACCTTGAAGCCTACGGCAAAACCACGGTCAACTACAACCGCGACGTGGAAATCTTCCCGGTGCTGAAGCTGATCTTCGAGGGCATCTACGGCGAGTGCCCCTACAAGTCGCCCACCGACATGGGCGTCAACATGGCAGGGCTCTGCATCACCGACGATGACGCCGTCCGTGAGGCGGCGAAGATGGAGATTGTGCGCCGCTACTACGACACCCTGTGCAAGAAAGCGCGCGGGCTTGCCGACGCGGACGAGGTCTACAAGCTCGAGCTGATCATGAACCGCGCGGGCATCACCACCGATTACCGCGCCTGCGTCAAAGCGGCGCTCGACCGCGAGGTTGCGACCGGCGGTCCCGCCGTTGCGATCGAGCTGGGCGACGGCAGAATCGTCACAGGCAAGACCACGCCCCTGCTCGGCGCATCTGCGGCGGCGTTGCTCAACGCGCTCAAGGTGCTGGGCGGCATCAACGACGCGATCCATCTGCTGCCCCCCGCCGTCATCGAGCCGATCTGCCACCTCAAGACCGAGGTGCTCGGCGGGCACAACCCGCGCCTGCACGCGGATGAGATTCTGATCGCGCTGACCATGTCGGCAGCGACCAACCCGGCGGCAGCGCTGGCGATGGAACAGCTGTCGAAGCTCAAAAATACCGAGGCGCACGCATCAGTCATCGTCTCGACCGTGGACAGCGCGCTCTACCGCAAGCTGGGCATCCGCCTCACCACCGAGCCGAAGTACCAGACGAAGAAGCTCTATCACGCATAATATTAACACGCATAATATTAAGATGTAAAAAAGCAGCGTGCCGTCGGCACGCTGCTTTTTTACATGCAGTGGGCGATTTGCGAATCGCCCCTGTAAGTTTGGCGGAAACGGCTTATTTCACTCTGACTTCGGCAAAATAGATGGGCATGCCTTTGGCGGTGAAATTGGTCTCGTACTCGGTCATGACATTTCCCTCGGCAAAGGGGGATGCATGCAGGTCGCGGCTGCATTTGACCACGTCCATCCCCGCCGCCTCAAATTCGCCGAGCGAGAAGTCGAAAAGTCCCGCATTATCGGTCTTCAGGCGCAGCACGCCGCCTTCTTTCAGCAGCGACTTGTAGAGCTCGAGAAAGGCGCGATAGGTCAGGCGGCGCTTGTAATGCCCCGCTTTCGGCCACGGATCGCTGAAATTGAGGTAGATGCAGTCAAACGTGTGCGGCGGGAACCATTCGGTGAGAGTCTTGGCGTCGCCGACGATGAAGCGGAGGTTTTCGGGGCGCACTTCTTCCGCCATGGCGCGTTCCACCGCCGCAACCACCACGTCGGAGACGCGCTCCACCGCGTAGAAGTTGATGTCCGGGTGCAGCGCCGCCATGCCGACCGAGAATTTGCCCTTGCCGCAGCCGATCTCCAGATGCAGCGCGCTGCGCGCGATGCCGAACGGCGCGATCGGATCGGCGAGGGTGACGGTCTTATCGGTGCAAAGCAGATCTCCCGCGGCTGCCAGCCGCTCGCTGCCGTGTTTTTTCTTTCTGACTCGCATAAGGAAGCTCCTGTTTCTTGGTTTTCTGTAAAGATGTTACCATATTCGGCGGCATAAGTCAAATGGGCGGACAAATTTTTTTGAAAAGTTGTTGACAAATCAAAAGAGTTGTGCTAATATAAATAAGTCGAAAACCGATTGGATGCGCTTGTAGCTCAGTGGATAGAGTGCCCGGCTACGAACCGGTAGGTCGCAGGTTCGAATCCCGCCAGGCGCGCCAGAAAAAAGCCAAGTCGAGAGACTTGGCTTTTTTCAGTTATATTCGCCTTACGGCGAGAGGTATTGCTGTGCAGTGATATCCGGCGTTGCCGGGTGATATTCGCTTCGCGAGTGTAAACGGCGAATATAATATCACTGTGCCAACGGCACAATATCACTTTTGCGTCGGCAAAACTATCGCATGCGGCAGAGCCACATATATCGCGTATGCGCGCCTCTTGGGCTTCCCCCTCCCCACACAAAAATCGCCGCAAACGGGCAATTCCGTTTGCGGCAATTTTTCTTCATAATATTTATTCGCCCATGCTCTTGGCAAAGGTCTCGTTGATGGCGTTGATCGTCGCCTCCGCGCTTGAGCGGTAGGTCTCATAGATCGACGACAGTGCCGAGCGGGTGACAAACAGTCTGCCGAGCTCGTTCTTGTATGTACCGATGTTGTAGTAGATGCCAACATCGAACACGCGGGTGGCGAAAATGATATCCAGCATCGCCACGCTCTCCTCGTCGCGCACCGACTTGCCGACCAGCGTCTGGTCGTAGTACGCGGGTGTGAGCAGTTTCTGCCCCTGGTATGCAAGCGCCTCCAGCACGATGCCGCTGCGCTCATAGCTCTTCACAAGCTCGGGCACGCAGAGAAACTGGCAGTGGAACGCGCTGACGTTATGCCCATATTCCTTCTGCTCGCTGTTCAGCTTGGGGTACGGCAGAATGCCGAAATCCAGCTCGCTGTCGCGGTGACGCTCGGCGGTCGTGACCGTGTTGAAGTAGAACACCGCGCGGTTCGAGTTGAAAATCGCATCGCGGTTGGTGTTCCAGACCTTAGAGGGCGATGCCGCGCCGGTCGTGTTATCGTACTGATAGTTGAACACATGTGCCTGGTCAAACACGATGTTCTCAAAGGCATCATACAGGTTGAGCACACGCTCGTTGTACAGCGTGAGCTCAATCTCTCCGCGGTCGTTGACCGCAGCGATCTTTTCTCCGGCTGCTGCAAGGATGGCGACCATCGGGTCGTTCCAGGTGAGCAGACCGTAGAGGTCGTTCTCGTCATAGACGCCGTTGTTGTCCATGTCCTGCCCGACCTGCTTGACCATTGCGCCGAAGGTCTCAAGCGTCCAGTTGTTGTCCGCAACGAGATCATAGGGGTTATCCAGCCCGTAGCTTGCGATCATATCCTTGTTGAACAGAAGCGCGTGCGTGACCATGTTGTCCACCACGCTGATGTCGCCGGTGGTGTAGAACATTCTGCCGCGGATCATCAGATCTTCGTTTGCCTTCTGATCCCACCAGGACTTGGTGAGGTCGATGTACGGGACGTCGGCAAGGTCATGGATGTAACCGCTGTAGGCAAGCGTCGCCACATCGTATGTACCGATCATCGCAGCGTCGTATTGCTGATCGCCCGCCATATAGTCGGTATAGATCTTCATGTAGCCGTCGCCCGTGCCGCCTGCCGAGCCGAAGCGCGTGATGTCCTCGTTCAGGATCTCAACGCCCCAGGTCTCCTTGATCTGCTGGTTCCGGCGGTAGATCGCCTGTTCCACCGTGGTTCCGTCGCTGCCATCCGCAGCGAAGTCGTTGCGGGCGTAGTTGCCGCTGACCAGGATGTTGAACGCACCGGCGATGTCCACCGATGCGGGATCGGGCAGATCCGGTTTCTCCTCGGTGACAACGGGCTCGGTGGTTTCGGCTGTTGCGTCGCCCGACGTGGTGACGTCCGACGGCTTTCCGCCGCAGGCAACCAGCGACGAGCCGACCGTGAGAAGTGCGAGCAGCAGTGCAAGTGTCTTTTTCATAATTGCATTCCTTTCTTTCGCAAATCGTGCAAAATGTGTTCTCTGTGCACATTGTACACAAGCCTTTGCATCCTGACAATGCAAAATCTGTTGAAAGCGCTTCGGTCAAAGTTGGATTTTTTGCACCGCGTCGGGTGCATTGACTTTGCCGCACCTGCGTGGTATACTGAAGGATATGAGGGGCACGACTTTGGCTTCCCTTGCAAGGGGTGAGCTGTACGAGACGCAAAGCATAAACGTATCGCCCCTACGAGAATGTGCGCATCTTCCCCCGATATTTCCCGCACAAAGGAGAATCGTATGACCGACATTGCTGTTTACGCAGGCTCGTTTGATCCGTTTACAAACGGGCACATGGACATTGTGAAAAAAGCCGCACACCTGTTTGCGCACCTGTATGTGGTGATCGCCACCAACACCGAAAAGCCGCGCGCTTTTGATGCCGCGCAGATGCGCGACGCGATCGAGCGTACGCTCACCGATGCGGGCATCTCCAACTGCACGGTCTGCATCCACACCGGGCTGACGGCGGATTTTGCCGAAAAGGTCGGCGCATCCTATCTTGTGCGCGGGCTGCGCAACAGTCTCGACTACGGCTATGAGGAGAACATCGCCGCCGTCAACCGCGCGCTCTGCCCCGCGCTCGACACGGTCTATTTCCGCGCCGAGAACGCCGCCCTCTCCGCAACCCTGGTGCGCGAGCTCTGCCGCTACGGCGATATCCGCCGCGCGGCGGCATACGTTCCCGCCCCGGTTTTTGCTGTGCTGGAGGCGCGCGGAAAGTAAAGTGCAAAGAAAGTGCAAAATATGAAACTTTCCGAAAAGAATTATACATATTTGTGCATTGTCTTTATTTCCCCGATGTGCTAAAGTAAAAGAAAAACATCAGACACCGGAGGCTTTCATGACAGAGACCTTTCACAATCCGATCATCGAAGAGGGGGCAGACCCCTTTGTTACCGCATGGCAGGGCAATTATTACTACGTTTACAGCGTCGACGACGCCCGGATCGAGGTCAGCCGCGCGGACAACATCCATCACCTCACCCGCGCGGGCAAATGCGTGTTCCGCCCGGAACCGGATATGCCCTATTCCAAGCAGCTCTGGGCGCCCGAGATCCACGAGATCGACGGCGACTGGTATCTGTACGTCGCGGCGGATGACGGTGACCCCGTCAACCACCGGATGTATGTGCTCCGCTCGAGGGACAAGACGCCGGACGGCGAATATGAGATGATCGGCGTACTCCGCGCCGAGCCGGACTGTCTCGCGATCGACGGCACGGTGCTGCATCACGACGGCAAGCTCTATTTCGTCTGGTCTGGCTGGGACGAGGGTGCATCGGTCTGGATTCCGCACAATCAGAGCATCTTCATCGCCGAGATGAAGTCGCCCACCGAGATCGGCTCGCGCCGCGTGCTGCTTTCAAAGCCGGACTACGACTGGGAAAAGCACGGCGCGGTCAAGGGCAAAAACGGCAAGATCGCCCCGATGGTCAACGAGGGGCCGCAGATCCTGTACAAGGATTCCACGATCCACATCGTCTATTCCGCATCTCACAGCATGACGCGCTACTACTGCCTCGGGCTGCTCACCTTCCGCGGCGGCGACATTCTTGACCCTGCCGCATGGGTCAAGTCCGATCACCCGGTCTTCTCCGAGAGCGAGGGCACGCACGGCACGGGGCATTGCTCCTTTGTCAAAGCGGTGGACGGCAAGACGGATTTCATCATTTATCATGCCATGCGCACGCCGGACGGCGGCTGGAGATCCCGCGGATTCCGCGCGCAGCCCTTCACCTGGGACGGCGACATGCCGGTCTTCGGCAAGGCGGCAACCCCGGAAGACGCGATCGAGATCCCCGTGCGGTGAGGGGAAGTCAAAAGCACGCACAAACTTTGTGGGGATCGATGCCCTAAGCCTTCCCCCAAGGGGGAAGCCTAAAGAAAACACAAGCCTTGCAGGACATGACTACGCACATGCAATGCCCAAACGGCAATCGATCAACACAAAAAAGCCACCCGTTCGGGTGGCTTTTTCCTTATTCTTTTGCTTATTTCGAGATCTCGATCGAGAGGTCGTACATCTTCTTGAACGCTGCAAACTTCTCGGCGCAGAATTCACGCATCCAGGCAACGGTCTCGGCATCAAACTTCTGCAGATCGCCGTCCTTCAGCTTATCCTTGTACATGCGGTCGAGGATCAGCGCCTTGCCGATATCCATCGTGGTGATCTCGCCCTTCTGCTCACAGAGAACGATGTTGCTCTTGCCTTCGAGCAGCGCCTCGACTGCCGCCGCACCCATCTCCGAGCCGAGCATGCGGTCGCGCAGGGTCGGGCTGCCGCCGCGGACGACGTGTGCCGGACGTGCAAAGCGGGTCTCGATGCCGGTCTTCTCGGGGATCAAGCCGGTCAGCTTTTCGCCATAACCGGGCAGACCCTCGGAAACGATAATGATGAAATTGCGCTTGCCCTTCTCGCGAGAGTTCTTCAGCTCCTCGATCATGCCTGCCTCATCAAAGGGGATCTCCTTGATGGCGACGGCGGAAGCGCCGACGGCGATCGCGGTCTGAAGCGCGATGTCGCCCGCATCTCTGCCCATGACCTCGACGACGTTGCAGCGCGCGTGCGATTCGCAGGTGTCGCGCAGGCGGTCAACCATCTCAATGGTGGTATTGACCGCGGTGTCAAAGCCGATGGAAAAGTCGGTGGAGGTGATGTCGTTGTCGATCGTGCCGGGCAGACCCACGCAGGGAACGCCGTGCTCGGTCATATCGGTTGCGCCGCGGAACGTGCCGTCGCCGCCGATGGTGACGATGCCGTCAATGCCGAAGCGCTTGCAGTTGGCGATCGCCTCGCGCATGCCCGCCTCGGTCTTGAACTCGGGGCAGCGGTCGGAATACAGGATCGTGCCGCCGTGGTTGATGATGTTGGACACCGAGCGCATGTCGAGCGGATGGATGTCGCCCTCGATCAGTCCGCGGTAGCCGCGGTAAATACCCATGCATTCCACGCCGCGCGAAAGGGCGGTACGGACAACGCTGCGAATGGCAGCATTCATACCCGGCGCGTCGCCGCCGGAGGTCAGAATACCGATTCTCTTAAATTCTTTCATAATCGTTTCTCCTTACTTCTATGCGATCAAACTTTGATTTGCCTTTTCAAAACGGCAGGATGCGCTTCGCCTCTGCGCGCGCGAGCTGTAGCATAGCTGCGACCGCCGCCTCGCGGATCTCCTGTCTGCCTCCCGCCTCACCGAGCGAGAGCCGCACGCCGCGCGCGCCGCATTCGCTCGCCACGGCGATGTAGACCGTGCCGACCGGCTTCTTTTCGGTGCCGCCGCCCGGACCCGCGATGCCGGTGACGCTGACCGCGATGTCGCAGCCGAGCGCATCCAGGGCGCCGCGCGCCATCTGCAAAGCGCAGGGGGCGCTGACCGCACCCGCGCTCTCCAGCACGGTGTCGGGCACGCCGAGCAGGTCATGCTTCACCTCGTTTGCGTAGGACACCACGCTGCCGCAGAACACGTCCGACGCGCCGGGCACAGCGACCACCGCCGCCGCGGCAAGTCCGCCGGTGCAGGACTCGGCAAAGCCGAGCGTCAGGTGCTTCTCCCGCAGATGTTCAATCAGCGTTTCCGCCGCATAACCCGTTTTCTCCATATCGCACATACTCCTTAAATCGGAAGATCAGTCAAACAACGGATACTTTGCGCAGAGCGCCTCGACCTCGGCGCGGATCGCGTCGGCATCCGTGTCAAACCGCTTTGCCGCGCGCGCCATGAGTCCGGCGATCGTCTTCATATCCGCCTCAACAAGCCCGCGCGTGGTCACCGCCGGGGTGCCGACGCGGATGCCGCTGGTGACAAACGGCTTCTCGGGGTCAAAGGGAATCGCATTCTTGTTGACCGTGATGTGCACCTCGTCGAGGCGGCGCTCCATCTCCTTGCCGGTCAGTCCCATCGAGCGCAGGTCAAGGAGGATCAGATGATTGTCCGTGCCGCCCGAAACGAGGTCAAAGCCCTCGGCAAGCAGCCCGTCGGCAAGTGCGGCGGCGTTTTTCACGATCTGTGTCTGATACGTCTTGAATTCCGGCTTCAGCGCCTCGCCGAAGCAGACCGCCTTCGCCGCGATGATGTGCATCAGCGGACCGCCCTGCGTGCCCGGGAAGATCGCCTTATCGATCGCCTTGCCAAGCTCCTCACGGCAGAGGATCATGCCGCCGCGCGGACCGCGCAGCGTCTTGTGCGTAGTGGTGGTGACGATGTCGGCATACGGCACGGGCGAGGGATGCAGCCCTGCGGCGACCAGCCCCGCGATGTGCGCCATATCCACCATGAAGAGCGCGCCGACCGCGTGCGCGACCGACGCCATGCGCTCAAAATCAATGATGCGCGGGTACGCCGATGCGCCCGCGATGATCAGCTTCGGCTTGTGCTCGTGCGCCAGACGCTCAAATTCCGCATAGTCGATGCGCCCGGTCTCACGGTCTACGCCATAGGCGACGAAATTGTAGTTCTTGCCCGAGAAGTTGACCGGGCTGCCGTGCGTGAGGTGTCCGCCGTGCGCCAGATTCATGCCCATGACCGTGTCGCCGTGCTCCAGAAGCCCGACGTACACCGCGGTGTTTGCCTGTGCGCCGCTGTGCGGCTGCACATTGACATGCTCCGCGCCGAACAGCTGCTTTGCGCGCTCAATCGCGGTCTTCTCCACGCGGTCGACGCAGGCGCAGCCGCCGTAATAGCGGTGATCCGGGTAGCCTTCTGCATATTTATTCGTGAGGATCGAGCCTGCGGCGAGCATCACCGCGTCGGAAACCACATTTTCGGATGCAATCAGCTCAAGACCGCCGCGCTGCCGGTCATATTCCGCGCGGATTGCCTCGCCCACCTCGGGGTCAAAGGCTGTCAGTTTTTCGATTTCGTCCAATACCATTGTCCGATCCTCCGTCTGTCAAATGTTTTTCAATCTTCCTTATTATACACGAAGTGCCCGCGCTTTACAAGAGATTCGTTCATATTTTCACCTTTTGCATAGTTTTTTACCGCATTCCGAACCGATTCGCTGCCTATGTCCCTCTGCCGCTGTGCAATTTGTACGGAGGAAGCGCCCGACGGCAAAGAAAAATTGCTTTCTGCATGCAAATAAGGTTGACACATCGCCGCCCCCCGTGCTATAATTTACATTAGGATTCTGTCCGGACTCCTGTAGCAAAGCGAGGTGTGCACCGTGAGCCGAATACTGGTTACCTCCTGCAAGGGCGGCGTGGGAAAATCCACGGTCAGTGCGGGGCTTGCCATCGCGCTCTCCCGCATGGGCAAAAAGGTGCTGCTGATCGACTTTGACCTCGGCAACCGCTCGCTCGACCTCATGCTCGGGATGGAAGACGACCTGATCTACGACATCTGCGACCTCACGGGCGGCAGGGTCGACTGCGAGTCGGTCGTGCACCTTGTGCCCGGCTATCCGAACCTTGCGTTCATCGGCGCGCCCTTCCGCTACGAGGGGGGCATGACCGAGGAAGCCCTCTCCGATGCCCTGCACCGGCTGGAGGAGGTCTACGGCTTTGACTTTATCTTAGTCGACACCTCGGGCGGCGCGCACGAATCGGTCGCGCTGGCGGCGCCGGTCTCGGACATCGGCATCATCGTCTCCTCGCAGAACCCGACCTCCATCCGCGCGGCGGAAAAATCGGGGCTTCTGCTCGACGAGGCGGGGATCACGGATCAGTATCTCATCATCAACGGATTTGACATGCAGCCGGAGAGCGCGAAGGCGCGCGCGGGCGTGGTCGAGATGATCGACCGCACGCGCACAAGGCTGCTCGGCATCGTGCCGATGGACGTCCGCCTCACACTGCTCTCCGAGAAGGGCAAGAGCGTGTTTGAGGGCGAGGATTCCAACGCGCGCCGTGCCTTTGAAAACATCGCATCCCGTCTTTGCGGCACACATGTACCGCTGCTGGACGGTTTCCGCGGCGTCAAGCGGCAAAAGCTGCTTTTCGGCTGAAATACCGCATACCCTAACTTTGCAAAATCTGAAAAGGACGGTGGAAATGAATCATGGATATCGCCATCATCGCAAGCGATACGAAAAAAGAGCTGATGACGCAGTTCTGCATCGCGTATTGCGGCATTCTCTCCAAGCATAACCTCTGCGCAACGCAGATTACCGGCAAATACATTTCCGACGCGACCGGGCTGTCGATCGAAAAGCTGCTCCCCGGCGCGACCGGCGGCGAACAGCAGATTGCATCCCGCATTGCCTACGACGAGATCGACGTGCTGCTCTACTTCCGCGACACCGTGCCGAAGCCGCAGTTTGACGAGGCAGAATACCAGCTGCTCCGCCTGTGCGACGTGCACAATGTCCCCGTCGCAACCAATATCGCCACCGCCGAGGTGCTGATCTGCGCCGTCGAGCGCGGCGACCTCAACTGGCGCGAATTTGTCAACCCGCGCTCGGAGTACAACCGCCGCAAAAAGGCGCAGCTCTGATCCGGAGCGAAAATTTTCGTCCGGGGCTTGACAAATTCCGAAAACGGGTCTATAATGGCGACAACGGAATGAGACATGTCCGTGCATACACCGCCGCAAGAGATGGGATTCACCGGCTGTAAGATCCCTCGGCAGGCAGGCACGGGTACCACTCCTTCGCGGTGCGACACCGCACACAACCGAACGCATCCAGAGTGAAACACGCGGGTGGAACCGTGCAAGCATCGTCTTTGCACCCCGACGGCATATTGCCGTCGGGGTTTTTGTTTTTGGGGTGCGTGCAATACAGGCTTCCCCCAAGGGGGAAGGCTTAGCAAGAGCGCCCCGCGAAAGCCGCGGTAAAAGCGGGCGACCGATGGTCGCCCCTACGGATGCGGGGGAACATCCTGCCCCTCACTTCTCTAAATTTCCTCCCGGAGGTGATCTTCATGGCGCGGGTCGCGCTGATTTCCTGCACATCCTACGACGATGCCGATGCCGCCGTAGCGGCGGCGCTCGACCTTGTCGGCGCGGGTGCGTTGTTTGCCCCCGATGAAAAGATCCTGCTCAAGCCAAACCTGCTCACCAAAGCGGCGGCGGACGGCGCGGTCACCACACATCCCGCCGTGTTCGCCGCGACCGCGAAATACCTCCGGGCACACGGATGCGCCGACCTTGCCTACGGCGATTCGCCCGGGCGCGGCTCGGTCGAGACAGCCGCGCACGCCTGCGGCATCGCCGATGCGGCGGCGGCGCTCGGCATCCGCGCAGCGGATTTCTCGGGCGGCAGAACCGTTCCCTATCCCGACGGCAGGACGGCAAAGGAATTCATCCTCGCAAACGACGTGCCGTCCTTTGACGCCATCGTCAACATCTGCAAGATGAAGACCCACATGCTCGAACGCATCACCGGCGCGCAGAAGAACCTGTTCGGCTGCGTCTTCGGGCTGAACAAGGGTGCAAGCCATGTCAAATTCCCGAACGCCGAGCGCTTTGCCTGTATGCTCGCCGACCTCAACCGGATGCTCCGCCCGCGCCTGCATGTCATGGACGGCGTGGTGGCAATGGAGGGCAACGGCCCGCAGTCCGGCACGCCGACGCCGATGCATGTGATCCTCGCCTCGACCGATCCGGTCGCGCTGGACACCGTGTTTGCGGCGCTGGTGTACCTCGACCCCGCGCTGGTGCCGACCAACGTGATCGGCGCGAAGCACGGCGTGGGCGAGGGCGATCCCGCCAAGATCGAGGTCGTCACCGCAGACGGCGTACTCACCGTGGAGGCGGCACAACAGAAATACGGCAACCCGCACTTTGATGTCTACCGTGGGCGCGCCGACAAGGGCGAGATCAAACAGCTCCGCCCGTTCCGCCGCCTGCTTGCGCAGCGCCCCAGGATTGACGCGAAGAAATGCGTGCGCTGCGGCGTTTGCGTCCGGAGCTGCCCCGTCGAGGGCGGCGCAATCCACTTCAAGAAAGACGGCAAGCCGCCGGTCTACGACTATCAAAAGTGCATCCGCTGCTACTGCTGCCAGGAGATGTGCCCCAAAAAAGCGATCTACAATTACCGCAATCCGCTGACCAAAATCGCGGATGTGAAATTCAAGGTGTAAACAATGCCTTCCCCGTTTTGGAAGGGAGACCGCGTTAGCGGTGGATGAGGGATTGATGATAGGAACGCATAGCAGGATGCTGTGGCAGCTGCCTGCAATCCCTCATCAGTCGCTTACGCTCAGGATGTTTTCCCATCGGGAAAACGCCGCGAGACGCTTGCGTCTCGTACAGCTCTCCCCAAGGGAAGCCAAAAACCTCCCCCTCGCGGGAGGCACAACAACAAGATCAAAAAAATCATACACATACAGGAGGAATCCACTATGCTGAACATCAAATTTGCAAACGGCAAGCAGGTTTCGGTCGAGGCGGGCACAACCGTCTACGACGCGGCGGCTGCCGCCGAAGCCATCAGCCGCGAGGTGCTCGCGGCAACCGTGAACGGCGAACTCGTCGGTCTGACGACCCCGCTCACCGCCGACAGCGAGGTCAAGCTGCACACCTTTGAGGACAAGGAAGGCAAGAAGGTCTTCCGCCACACCGCGTCGCACATTCTGGCGCAGGCGGTCAAGCGCCTCTACCCCGAAGTCAAGCTGACGATCGGTCCCGCCGTGGACGACGGCTTCTACTACGACTTCGACAGCGATCTGCCCTTTGACACCGCCATGCTGACGGCGATCGAGGCGGAGATGAAGAAGATCGTCAAGGAAAATCTCAAGCTCGAGCGCTTCACCCTGCCCCGCGACGAGGCAAAGAAGCTGATGGAGGAAAAGGGCGAGCCCTACAAGGTGCTGCTCATCGACCGCGTGCCCGAGGGCGAGGAGATCTCCTTCTACAAGCAGGGCGACTTTGTGGACCTCTGCGCAGGTCCGCACCTGTTTGCAACCGGCGCGGTCAAGGCGTTCAAGCTGATCCAGTGCACCGGCGCATACTGGGAGGGCAACAGCAAGAACAAGATGCTCAAGCGCGTATACGGCACGGCGTTCCCGAAGAAAGAGGAGCTGACCGCATACCTCACCGCCGTGGAGGATGCCAAGAAGCGCGATCACAACAAGATCGGCCGCGACCTCGAATACTTCACCACGGTTGACGTCGTCGGTCAGGGTCTGCCGATCATGCTGCCGAAGGGCGCGCGCGTGATCCAGCTGCTCCAGCGCTTCGTCGAAGACGAGGAGGAGCGCCGCGGCTGCCTGCTCACCAAGACGCCGCTGATGGCAAAGCGCGACCTCTACCGCATTTCCGGTCACTGGGATCACTACCTCGACGGCATGTTTGTCATGGGCGACCCGAACGACGAGGAGAAGGAATGCTTCGCCCTCCGTCCGATGACCTGCCCGTTCCAGTACCAGGTGTACCTCAACCGCAAGCGCTCCTACCGCGATCTGCCGATGCGCCTCGTCGAGACCTCGACGCTGTTCCGCAACGAGGATTCCGGTGAGATGCACGGTCTGATCCGCGTCCGCCAGTTCACCATCTCCGAGGGGCATTACATCATCCGCCCCGAGCAGCTGGAGGACGAGTTCAAGCACTGCCTTGACCTCGCGATGTTCATGCTGGACGCCATCGGTCTGAAGGAAGACTGCACCTTCCGCTTCTCGCAGTGGGATCCCAACCGCAAGGACAAGTATGAAGGCACGCCCGAGCAGTGGGACGAGGCGCAGACCCTGATGGGCCGCATCCTCGACGACATCGGTCTGAAGTACGATATCGGCATCGACGAGGCAGCATTCTACGGTCCGAAGCTCGACATCCAGATGAAGAACGTCCACGGCAAGGAGGACACGCTGGTCACCATCCAGATCGACCTGCTGCTTGCCAAGAAGTTCGGCATGGAATACACCGACAGCGACGGCACGCAGAAGACGCCGTACATCATCCACCGCACCTCGATGGGCTGCTACGAGCGTACGCTCGCGCTGATGCTCGAGAAGTACGCCGGTGCGCTGCCGATGTGGATCGCGCCGATGCAGATCCGCATTCTGCCGATCACCGACGCGCACATCGACTACGCAAACGAGCTGAAGAAGAAGTTCGACGCCCTGCACATGCGTTCCGAGGTCGATGCCCGCAATGAGACCATCGGCTACAAGATCCGCGACGCGAAGATGCAGAAGCTGCCCTATATGCTGATCGTCGGCGACAACGAAGTTGCGAACGGCACGGTTTCGGTGCGTGGCAGAGATGACAAGACGGTGGACATGACCGTCTCGGATTTCATCGCCAAGGCTGCGGACGACATCGCCTCCCGCCGCAAGGACGTATAACCCGAAAAATTGAATCCGAAAAGGCGCATCGCTTTCGCGATGCGCCTTTTTTGCGGATGTAACTTAGCCTTCGAAGGCTTGATTGCACAACGGGAAGCAAACACCACTATCTCAGGCTTCCCCCTTGGGGAAGGCTTGGATGCGGCGGTAGACGGACGGCGCCCTATGACAGCCCGACATCCTACGAAAACAGTGTCGGGAAATACGCGCCCTTGTAAAGTTTCCGCGGCGGAACGCCGTAATATGCCGCCAAGGTCAGCAAAGCATCAAACGGCATGCAATCCGCATTTCGCCCATAGAGCATATATTTCATCCACATGCAGTACCTGCGCCAGTTCCGATACTGTTTTTCCTGCGGCAAGCCGCAAATTTCGCACTTCCGGTAAAACCATTCTGCGTCTCCATAATTCTTTTTTGGAATTATTTTTATTATAATTCTAATTTGGAATAATGTAAATCCGATCTTTGCATATAATGCAAATAACATACCGATCGGAGGAATGACTATGAAAACGCGACAGCTGCCGCCGGGTGACGCCAATCTGCTGGGCGAACGCATTGCCGCGCTGCGGAATGCGCGCGGACTTTCGCAAAAGGATTTTGTCGCGCGCCTGCAGGTGCTCGGCTGCGACATCACGCAGACCGGTGTTTCCAAGCTGGAATGCCGCAGACGCCAGATCACCGATTATGAATTGCGCGCCATCGCCGCCGCACTGGGGATGGATATGAATACCCTGTTTGACATCTGAGTGCGATGGCAAAGAGACATCCACAGGATTTTTTCACATACCTGTAGGGGTCATGGCGACTTTTGTACCGGCACATAAACACTCCCTTTCAAAGTCCTTTGAAAGGGGAAAGGGGGAAACTTTCCTACAGGAAAGTTTCCCCCTTACTTCTTCCTATTCTATCTCAAACAATTCTGATCTTCTGCCAGCCGCCGAGGGTCTCCTCGGTGAAGGCGCCGTCGTCGTCATTCTGCATCACAACGTCGATCTCGGCGATGTCGGCGCGCCCGAAGATCTCACGCGGCAGCGAGAAGATCGTGACCGCGCCGTTGTCATTGCCCGCCCATACGTCGAGCTCACCGCAGAGCGTCGTCTCGGCGGTCGCGCCGAAGTCGGCGTTCGGCGCATCATTCAGCGCATACCAGACCTTGCCGCCGAGGTTTGCCCCCAGCGTGTAGACCTTGCGCCCGATACGCAGCTTCAGCTCGATGCCGTCGCCCGCTGTCAGATACCGGTCGAGGCGATCCACGCGCAGGTAGAACCAATCGCGGTCATGCGCGGCACGGATGGCGCACTGCGCCTGCGAAGCCGCACCCACAAAAAGCGCATCGGTGTTGCCCACGAAGTCGGGCGTCAGCTCGCATGCGTCAATGCGGTGATTGAGATACAGCCGCGCCAGCATCAGATCGTTATCGATGTACAAGAGCTTGTTGTCCGCCCCGCGCAGCTCGCGGATGTTCGGGTACGCCGCGATCACGCAATGCGGCGTGTCCACCGTGAGCGAGCCCCAGTAGCCCCATCTGCCGCCGAAGGTGGTGAGCGGTTCGTCCACGCGGTAGTTCTTGCCGTGCTCGTCGCCGTACAGAATGGTCTGCCTGCCCTCGCAGTTGAAGGAGAGCAGCGTCTCACCGCTCGGGAAATGCGCGATGTACGGCCCCGCGCCCTTGGTGAAGGCAAACATCTTGTCGGCGGGTCCCGCCTCGTCGATGCCGAGCGGGCGCGCCCAGTTGTCGTGCGAGACCGCCGCCGTCACGCGGAAGCGGTAGTCGCCGCAGTCGGACTCGCAGGAGAACGCGATGTCGCCGTTGCCGAGCTCGACCGCCGTCGCCATCTGATCGGTGAAGCACTTCGTGCCGCCCGACGTCGTGCAGATGTAGCTCTGCGAAACGCGGTGCGCCGCATAGGGCGCGTCCTTGACGTCCGGCATCCAGGTCTCGCCGTTGTCAAACGAGCGGATGAGCGCCGAGCCGCTCGACGTCTTGATCAGACTGTCGGCAAGCAGGGACGGATCTTCGTAAAACTTCGGCGCGGTGTGCGAGAAGTAGATCTGCACCTCGCCGCTTGAGAGAACGAGCATATAAGGCTCCCAGCAGCGCCCGACGTAGACGACCTTCTCCTTTTCAAAGGTCTTGCCGCCGTCGCGCGAACGCAGGGTCATGAGCCCACAGTTCTTTGCGTCCTTGGAATAGCCCTTGGAATAGCGCCACTGGCAGACCACGAGCAGATCGCCGTTCGGCAGCACTGCCGCATCCGGCGTGGCGTAAACAAAGCGGTCTTCTTCGCCGTCGCGCAGGACATCGTGTCCCGCAAGCAGCGCCACGCGGGGCGTGAAATGCCGCAGGTCGGCGCTGTGCGACGCATAGATGCTGCCGCCGAGGCGCATATCCATATGCACGAGGAAGTAACTGCCGTCGGGCAGCTTTTTGACGCGGGGGTAATACACCTTGCGCGAGATCGCAGGGTTGGACTTGCCGTCGAGCGTGACCGTATCGCGGTACGAGGGTGCGAGACGATAGGTCGCGCATTCGCCCGCGTGCGAGTCGGTCACGGGCGCGGCGGTATTGAGGTCGCGGATGGATACAGGCTTCATGGTGAATTCCTTTCGCGGTGGTTTTTTCTTTATTGTAGCAAGCCGCGCGGCAAATGGCAAGTGTATTTTGCAAGGAAAAATCCCGCGCAATTTGGACTGCGCGGGATGGGGGTATAATGGACGTAAAATTTCTGCGAACCTTTGCGGCTCTGCCTATTATTTCTTCTTATTCTTGTGCGTGCGGGAAGTTCTGCCGCGGTCGCCGCCGGTGCGGGCGGCAGGTTTCTGCGGTTTTCCCTGCTTTGCGGGGCTGCGGCGGCTGTCGCTCCGCGCACGGTCGCCCGCCGCAGGGCGGGTCTGCCGGCTGCCGCGAGGCGGTTTGCCTCCCTTGTGCGCGTCGCCGTGCGGTGCGCTGCCGCGCGGACGGATCAGGCAGTCCGGACCGTTTCCGATGAGGTCGGTGCGCCCGCATTTTTGCAGTGCCTCGACCACGAGATCATAGTTCTGCGGGCGGTTGTACTGGAGCAGCGCGCGCTGCAACTGCTTTTCGTGGTAATCGCGCGCAACATAGACCTCCTTGCCGTCGAGCGGATTGATGCCCGTGTAATACATGACCGTCGAGGGCGTACCCGGCGTGGGGTAGTAGTCCTGCACCTGCTCGGGCGCGTAGCCGTCACGCTTGAGGCAAAGCGCAAGATTGACCGCGCTCTCGAGCGTGGAACCCGGGTGACTGCTCATCAGATAGGGCACGAGATACTGTTCAAGCCCGCATTCACGCGTCAGGCGGAAGTACTTCTCGCGGAACTTCTCATAGACCTCAAACGGCGGCTTGCCCATCAGGCGCAGCACGCGGTCGTCGCAGTGTTCGGGCGCGACCTTGAGCTGCCCGCTGACGTGATCGCGCACCAGCTTGCGGAAGAAAGCGTCGCTCTTGTCGCAGAGCATGTAGTCAAAGCGGATGCCCGAGCGGATGAACACCTTCTTCACCTTCGGCAGGGCTTCGACCGCGCGGAGCAGCTCGATGTACTCGCTGTGGTCGGCGACGAGGTTCTTGCAGGGCGTTGGCGCCAAGCATTTCCGCCCCGCGCAGACGCCGTCGGTGAGCTGCTTTTTGCACGCGCCGTAGCGGAAATTGGCGGTCGGACCGCCGACGTCGTGAATATAGCCCTTGAAATCCGGCATCTCGGTGATGAGCTTCGCCTCGCGGACGACCGACTCGATGCTGCGGGAGCGCACGGTGCGCCCCTGGTGGAACGCGAGCGCGCAGAAGTTGCAGCCGCCGAAGCAGCCGCGGTTGTGCGTGATCGAAAAGCGCACCTCCTCGATCGCGGGAACGCCGCCGTCCTTTGCGTACATGGGATGCCAGGTGCGCATATAGGGGAGCGCATACACATGATCGAGCTCCTCGCGCTCGAGCGGGGGCATGGGCGGATTCTGCACCAACACCTTGTCGCCGTAGTCCTCGAGGATCGCCTTGCCGTAGATCGCATCCTGGTTGCGGTATTGAATGCCGTAGGCATCGGCATAGGCGCGCTTGTCGGTCTTCAGCGTGTCGTAATCATAGGTTTCGACCGCGGGAAAATGCACCCTCTCACCCTTTTTGATGAGGAAGACCGTGCCGCGCACGTCGCGGATCTTGCGGATCGGCACGCCGCGGTCAAGCAGCTTTGCCACGGCGACGAGAATCTTCTCGCCCATGCCGTAGGTGATCATGTCGGCGCGGCTGTCCACAAGCAGCGAGCGGCGCACCTTATCGTCCCAGTAGTCGTAATGCGCAAAACGGCGCAGCGACGCCTCGATGCCGCCGAGGATGATCGGAATATCGCCGTATGCCTCGCGGATACGATTGGAATAGACGATGGTGGCGCGATCGGGGCGCAGCCCCGGTTTGCCGCCGGGGGAATAGTAGTCGTAGGAGCGCTTTTTCTTCGCGGCGGTGTAATGCGCGACCATGGAGTCGATATTGCCCGCGCTGACGAGGAAGCCGAGGCGCGGACGCCCGAATGTGCGGAACGCCTCCGCCGAGCGGAAGTCCGGCTGCGCCAGAAAGCCGATGCGAAAGCCTGCGTCCTCCAGCACGCGCGTGATGATCGCCGCGCCGAAGGACGGGTGATCCACATAGGCGTCGCCGTTGACGTAGACAAAATCGACCTCGCCCCAGCCCCGCGCCTCCATCTCGGCGCGGTTTGTGGGCAGAAACTGTTGTTCCATTAGAATAAAACAGTGGGGAAACTTTTTTTCACAAAAAGTTTCCCCACACCCTTTCAAAAAACTTTGAGAATCGGACGCAGAAAAAGGGATGCAGACTGCGCCGAAAGCGAGCGTCGGCGTACTTTGTACGCCAGTCGAAGCTTTCGGTGCAGAGCGAAATCCGTTTCGCGGTCTGCGCGCTTTTTCCAGTCCGCCGTCACGATCAAATTTATCTCTCTACTTCTTCCATCACAAACGCTTCGAGCACGTCGTTTTCCTTGATGTCGTTGAACTTCTCGAGACCGATACCGCACTCATAGCCTGCGGCAACCTCGCGGACATCGTCCTTGAAGCGGCGCAGCGATGCGATCTTGTCCTCGAAGACGACAACGCCGTCGCGGATGACGCGGATCTGCGCGTTGCGCGTGATCTTGCCGTCCTGGACATAGGAGCCCGCGATCGTGCCGACCGAGGGCACATGGATCGTCTGGCGCACCTGCGCGTGACCGAGCAGATTCTCCTTGAAGGTGGGGGCAAGCATACCCTTCATCGCCTTCTCGATCTCCTCGATGCACTCGTAAATGATGCGGTAGGTGCGGATATCCACGCCCTGACGCTCACCGGCATCGATCGCCTGCTTATCCGGGCGGACATTGAAGCCGACGATGATCGCGCCGGATGCCGCCGCCAGCATGACGTCGTTCTCGGTGATGCCGCCGACCGCACTGTGAATGACATTGACCTTGACCTCGTCGTTCGACAGCTTGACAAGCGACTGCTTGACTGCCTCTGCCGAGCCGCCGACGTCTGCCTTGACCACGATGTTCAAATCCTTGACACCGTCCGACATGCGGGAGAACAGATCCTCCAGCTTGCCGACCGTGTTTGCCTTGAAGCGCTCGTCCTTTGCCTTGTCGCGGCGCTGCTCCGCAAGGGTGCGCGCCATGCGCTCGTCCTCGACCGCGCCGAATTCGTCGCCCGCCTCGGGCACGGCGTCCAGACCGACCAGCTCAACCGGAACGGAGGGACCTGCCTCCTTGACCGTCTTGCCCTTGTCGTCGATCATCGCGCGGACACGGCCGACCGCCGTACCGGCAATGACGATGTCGCCCGCGTGGAGCGTACCGTTCTGTACGAGGACAGTGGCAACGGGTCCGCGGCCTTTATCCAGCTTTGCTTCGATGACGATACCCTTTGCGCGGCGGTTCGGGTTGGCTTTCAGCTCCTTGACGTCCGCCACGAGCAGAACATTTTCCAGCAGATCCGGGATGCCCATGCCGGTCACGGCGGAAACAGGCACGCAGATCGTGTCGCCGCCCCATTCCTCGGGCACAAGCTCATAGTTGGTAAGCCCGGTCATGACGGCGTCGGGGTTTGCACCCGGCTTATCCATCTTGTTGATGGCGACGATGATGTCAACGCCAGCCGCCTTGGCATGGTTGATCGCCTCGACGGTCTGCGGCATGATGCCGTCGTCCGCGGCGACCACGAGGATCGCAATATCGGTCGCCTGCGCGCCTCTTGCGCGCATCGCGGTGAACGCCTCGTGACCCGGGGTGTCAAGGAAGGTGATGTTTCTGCCGTTCAGATTGACGCGGTATGCGCCGATCGCCTGCGTGATGCCGCCTGCCTCACCGCTGGTCACATTGGTGTGCCGGATCGCGTCGAGCAGCGACGTCTTACCGTGGTCAACGTGACCCATGACGCAGACGACGGGATCGCGCGTGACGAGCTTGTCATCGTCATCCTCCGCCTCGTCAAAGAGGCGCTCCTCAATGGTGACGACGACTTCCTTCGTGACCTTCGCGCCGAGCTCGTCGGCGACGAGGAACGCGGTGTCGTAATCCACGGTCTGGTTGAGCGTTGCCATCACGCCCATCTTCATCAGGCGCTTGATGACCTCTGCTGCCGTCACCTTCAGGCGGGACGCCAGCTCCTGCACCGTGATCTCATCGGGCACGGTGATCTCAAGCTGCTTCTTGCGCGCCTTCTCCAGCTCGGCTTTCTTCATGCGCTCGACCGCCAGCTTTTCCTTGTCCTTCGCCTTGCTGTACTGTCCGCGCGTATCCTGCTTTTTCAGCTTCTGTCGGCTGACGCTGCGGTCGCCGTAGCCGCCTGCCAGGGTCTCCAGCTTCTCGTCATAGCGCGAGAGATCGACCGTGGTCGTGCGCGTATCGACGACGCGGACGCTGCCGCGCGGCTTTGCCGGACCGTCGGTCACGGCGACGCGCTGCATCTGGCTGATCGGCGCGGTGAACTTCTGCACCGTGCGGCGCTCGTTGCCCTCGCCCTTGTCAAAGCCGCCCGAACGCTGCGGCTTCTTGTCGTAGCCGCTCTTGCCGCTCTCAAACGACTTGCGCTCAAAGCGGTCGCCGAAATTCTTCGGCTGTGCGGCGCCCGCCCCCTGCGGTCTGTCGCCGAAGGAACGGTTCATGCCGCCGGGCGCGCGGTCGCCGAACGGACGCTGCTGCGCGCCGTTTTGCGGTCTGTCGCCATACGGGCGGTTCTGCTGCGGACGGTCGCCCGTCGGGCGCTGTCCGCCGTTTTGTGTTCTGTCGCCGTAAGGACGGTTCTGCCCCTGCGGTCTGTCCCCGAAGGGACGCCCCGCCCCCTGCGGGCGGTTTGTCTGCGCGCGTGCGGCTGCGGCGCGCGCCTTCTCTTCGATCGCCTGCGCGGCGGAAAGTCCCTTTGCCTTGACCTTCGCCTGGCTCTCTGCCTTGGCAGCCGCCTTTGCAGCCTCCTCGGCAGCTTTCTTTGCCTCGGCTTCGGCACGCGCCTTTTCCTCGGCAGCTTTCTTCGCTTCCTCGGCGGCTTTCGCCTCTGCCTCCGCCTTCGCCTTTGCTTCCTCGACAGCCTTTGCGGCAGCTTCCTTCTGCCCATTCGTCACGATGACAACGTCGCCGTCAAGGTAAGAATCGAGACTTGTGATCTGCTTCTTCTTACTGAGGACGTCCATGACCAGACCAAACTCGTCGGGGTCGAGAGCGCCGGACGAGGACTTGCCCTCGATGCCGTGTTCGGCAAGGATCGTGATGACGTCCTTGCCCTTGATGCCAAGCTCCTTTGCCAACTGGTTGATACGGTACTGCTGATTTTGTGCCATGCGTCGTTTCCCCTTTTGCGCGGATGCGCAAAAATCCTTTCTTTCTATCAAATGCTGCCGAATGCCGGAAACCCGGCGACTTAACTCTGTAAAATCTTCGTGAGTGCACCCGCAAACCCGGCGTCGGTGACGCCGACCGCGGCGACCGCGCCGCTCTTGCCGACGGCGCGCCCGAGCGCCTCTGGCGTCGTGTCGATCGCAAGCGCCGCCGTATGATAGCTCTTTGCCTTGTCGGTGACGCGCTTTGTCGAATTCTCCGCTGCGCCCGCAGCGTAGACCACGAGCCGGACATGCCCTTCGCGGATCGCGTCACAGACCAGCGGAACCCCACTTGTCAGCCGCCCCGCCTTCTTGCAGATGCCGAGCAGCGAGAGCGCACGCGCCGTTTTCTGTGTATTTTTCTGTGTATCAGTCATCCGCAAGCTCGCTTTCCAGCGCCGCATAGACCGCGTCCGGGATCTCCACCCCGAGGTTCTGCTCCAGCCGGCGGGTCTTGCGCGCGCGTGCAAGGCACTTTTTGCTCTTGCAGAGGTACGCGCCGCGCCCCGCTGCCCGCCCGGTCGTGTCAAAGCGGATCTCGCCGTCCGGCGTGCGCACGATGCGCATCAGATCCCCCTTGTCGCGCCGCTCGGCACAGCCGATGCACTTGCGCTGCGGAATTTTTTTGACTTTCTCCATAGATTATGCCTTGATGTCGATCTTGAAGCCGGTGAGACGCGCGGCGAGGCGGGCGTTCTGCCCCTCCTTGCCGATCGCCAGCGACAGCTGATCAGGGTACACCGTGACGCGGGCGCTGCGCTCGCCGTCCAGCTCAACCGAGATGACCTCGGCGGGCGAGAGCGCCTCGCGGATGAACTCGGCGGGATCGTCGCTGTAGCGCACGATATCCACCTTTTCGCCGCGCAGCTCGTCAATGATCGCACCGATACGCGCGCCGCGGTTACCGATACATGCGCCGACGGGATCCACGTTCGGGTCGCGGGACTCGACCGCGATCTTCGTGCGGCTGCCCGCCTCGCGGGCAACGGCGCGGACCAGAACCGTGCCGTCCGCGATCTCGGGGATCTCCAGCTCAAACATGCGCTTGACCAGACCCGGATGGCGGCGCGACAGGGTGACGATGTGCCCGTGCGTCTCGCGGCTGACCTCGGTGATGTAGACCTTCACGCGGTCGCCGACGGCAAAGTGCTCGCCGGGGATCTGCTCGGAGAGCAGCAGCGTGGCATTGCTCGTGCCGGTGTCCAGCACGACATTGCCGTTCATCTCATCCACGCGGACGACCGTCGCGGTGACGATCTCCTCGCGCTTCGACTCATATTCCTTGACGATGTTGGCGCGCTCCGCCTCGCGGATGCCCTGCACGATGACCTGCTTTGCGGTCAGCGCGGCAAGACGGCGCAGATTCTTGGTCTTGACCTCGACCTCGAGGATCGCGCCGAGCTTCATGCGCTTGTTCTGCGCCTGCGCGTCGGCAAGCGAGATCTGCGTGATGGGGTTCTCGACCTCCTCGACGACCTCGAGCTGCTGGAACATACGGACCGTCTTCTTCTCCGGGTCGATGTCCACGCGCACGTTGGCGTTGCCGTCCTTGTCACGCTTGTACGCGCTGATGAGCGCCGCCTCGACCTTCTCCAGCATGTATGCCTTCGGAATGCCTCTTTCCTTTTCGATCAGGTCCAGCGCCTCAAAAAATTCCGCGTTCATGTCCTTACCCAAGCGGCAGCAGCCGCTCCCTTTCTTCTTCGTACTGACGCCGTGGGCGTCCGGTAAATTCAATCAAAAATCAAAAACCGTGGTCAGCCGCGAGATCTTCGCATGCTCGATGCGGTATTCGGTGTCGCCGACGGTGAGAATGACACGGCCGTCCTCGATGCCGCCGAGAATGCCACGCAGCGTCTTCTTGCCATCGATCGGTGCAAACAGCTTTGCCTCGACCTCCTCGCCTGCAAACGCCTCGATGTGTTCTTCGGTGCGCAGCACGCGCTCGATGCCGGGCGACGAGACCTCGAGATGATAGGAATTCTCGATCGGGTCGTGCGCGTCAATGACCGGGTCGATCGCGCGGTGCACGCGCTCGCAGTCGTCGATCGTGATGCCGTCCTCGCTGTCAATGGTGATCCGCAGATACCATTCGCTGCCCTCCTTGACGTACTCGACGTCCCAGAGGTAATAGCCGAGTTCGTTCACGACAGGCAGGAGAAATTCCTGCACGGTCTCGGCGATATTCTTCGCACTCTTCATCTACAATAAAGAAAGAGTGGCAAGCCACTCTTTTTCTCCTTATCTTTCTTATATGGTAGTGTACCACATCTTCGGCGCGATTGCAAGCCTTTTTTGAAAAATTCAGCGCAAAATTACGCAAAATGGGCATGCCGCCTTGATTCCCGGGGCAAAACCTGCTAAAATGACGGTGAAGCAGGCGCACAAACCCGCACGGGCGAAGCCGGAGATGCGCACAAAACGAGGCTGCTCAGACGGATGCTTGCGCATCCTACCCCTCATCAGTCGCTTTCAGCGACAGCACTCCCAAAACGGGGGAAGCCTGAATTAACGGAGACCTATATATATGGAAGAAAACAAGAAACTGAACATCCTGATGGCGACGATGCAGATGGGCTTCGGCGGTGCGGAGACGCACATCTACGAGCTCTGCCGCGCGCTCGTGCGCGACGGCCACACCGTGACGGTCGCCTCAGCAGGCGGACGCTATGCCGACATGCTGGAAGCCGCCGGCATCCGCCACGTCACGCTGCCGCTGCACACGAAAAACCCGCTTGCGGTGCTCCGCTGCCGTGCCGCGCTGAAAAAGCTGATCGCATCCGAGCAGTTCGACGTGGTACACGCGCACGCGCGCATCCCCGCGTTCATCTGCGGCTCGCTGCAAAAGCAGCTGCACTTCCGCTTTGTCACCACGGCGCACTGGGTCTTCCGCGTGACGCCGCTGTGGAAGCGGCTTGCCAACTGGGGCGACCGGCAGATGGCGGTCAGCGAGGACATCAAGCAGTATCTGATCGACAACTACGGGCAGTTTGCCGACAACATTTCGGTCACGGTCAACGGCATCGACACCGACAGCTTTGCGCCGGGCGGCGACTTTGCCGCCATCCGGGACGAGCTTGCCCTCTCCCCGTCGGCGCACCGCATTGTCTCAGTCAGCCGCATGGACGAGAGTCGCGGCAAGGCGCAGCTTTGCCTGGCAAAATGCGCCGGGCGGCTGCTTGAAAAGTACCCCGACCTCGAAATCGTCATCGTGGGCGACGGCGTGCTGTCCGCCGAGCGGAATCTGCTTGCCGACGTGCGGGAGATCGCCGACACGCTGGAGAAAAAGCACGGGCGAAAGATCATCTTCACGCCGGGGCTGCGCACCGACACGCCCGCCTTCCTCGCGTCGGCGGACGTCTTCGTCGGCGCGTCCCGCGCGGCGCTCGAAGCGATGAGTTGCGGGCTGCCGACCGTCATTGCGGGCAACGAGGGCTACATCGGCATCATGGACGAGAGCCGCCGCGACCTCGCACTGAAGACCAACTACTGCTGCCGCGACTGCGGCGAGACCACCGAGGCAAAGCTCTTTGCCGACCTCTGCAAACTGCTCGACACCGCACCCGAAGCGCGCCGCGCGATGGGCGACTACTGCCGCCGGGTCATCCTCGAGGACTTCTCCGCCGCGCGGATGGCGCGCGACTACGAGGCGATGTACGCAAGTCTCCCCGCCGTCACGCCGGACGTGCCTGGCAAGATTTTAGTCAGCGGCTACTACGGCTTCGGCAACGCGGGCGACGATTCGATTGCCGCGGCGCTGGTGGCGGGCATCCGCGCCTATGCGCCGGATCTGCCGATCACATTCTTCTGCAAGGATCCCAAAAACAGTGCGAAAAAATACGGCGTGCGCGCCGTCCGCCGCTTCAACATTCCCGCCGTTCTGCGCGAAATGCGCACGGCGAAGCTGCTGATCAGCGGCGGCGGCAACCTGCTGCAAAATACGACCTCCTCGCGCTCGCTGTTCTATTACACCACGATCATCCGCATGGCAAAGCGGCGCGGTCTGCAAGTCTTTGTGCTGGCAAACGGACTCGGACCGATCCTCGGCGAGCGGTACGAACGCGATGTGGCAAGGACGCTTGCGCTTGCCGACCGGATCACCCTGCGTGAGCCGCAGTCTCTGGACTATGCGGCGTCGCTCGGCATCCCGCACGACCGCATGACGCTGTCCGCCGACCCTGCGCTGCTGCTGACACCCGCAGACGCGCGCCGCGTGGATTATATTCTGAAAAATGTAGAAAATGTGCCGCATTTCGCGGTCTCGCTCCGCAGCTTTGCCACGCTCCGCAGCGAGGAAGTGGGCGGCGCGGACGAGGACCGCTTTGCGGCGACGTTTGCCGCCGAGGTGGACGCGATCGCCGCGCGCACGGGGGCAAAGCCGCTCTACATCCTGATGCAGTCCAGCCGCGACCGCGACCTCACCGAAAAGGTGAACGCCGCGGCGACGGTCAAGGGCGAGATTCTCGGCGGGCTGACCGCGCGCGAAATCATGGGCGTGCTCGAACGCTGCGAATTTGTCATTTCCATGCGCCTGCATCTGCTGATCTACGCTGTCGCCATCGGCAAGCCGCCGCTCGGCATCTCCTATGACCCGAAGATCGACGCAATGATGCGCTACATGGGCTGCGCCGCGCCGCTCCGCGTCGCCGGACTCAAGGGCGGCGCACTCGCGGACGCCGCCGCCGCACTTTCCGGCGCGCCGCTCTCCGCCGACGCGATCGAGCGCCTGAAGTCGCTCGCGCTCGCCGATGCCGCCTCCGCCGTCGCGATGGCGAGATAGAATAGAAATAAGAAAAATACGGGGGAACTTTCGTGTACGAAAAATGAAAAAGCCCGTTAAAGCGGAGACGACTGTGAATCCGCCGCTCCTGCGGAGCGGCATACAGAATGCCTGCACCTACAGCGATACAGGGTGCGCAGGCGGGTCCATCTGTGCCGCAGATGCTGCGGCGTACATTCCGGTCAATACCGACGCAAAAGTTTCCACCACACAAAAAGACCACCCTGTCGGGTGGTCTTTTTGTGTGGTGGAGACAACTGGAATCGAACCAGTGACCCCTTGCATGTCAAGCAAGTACTCTAACCAGCTGAGCTATGCCTCCGTTTGTCGCGTGGGTCTATTATAGCATACCCGAAATGAAAATGCAACAGGAAATTTCGTTTTTTCAAAACTTTTTTGATTTTTTTATCGGGAGCTTGCATTTTTCTATTTTCCTCTTGCTTTTTTTCAAAATCCGAATATAATGATTCTGTTTTCATGAGATTCTTTCGGGGGGTGTTCATCCATGCAGCAAAAAAGCGGCGGCAAGCGCGGACTCCGCGCGGCATGTGCCGCCTTTTCACGCCCGGTCGACCTCACGCACGGCACGCCCTGGCGCGTCATCCTGCTCTATGCTGCGCCGATCATCCTCTCCTATTATTTACAGCAGGTCTACACACTGACCGACGCCATCATCTGCGGGCAGGTGCTCTCCGCCGAGCAGGTGGCGGGCGTCAATGACACCTTCCCGCTGACCTTCATCTTTCTGCAATTCGCCTTCGGCTGCACGGCGGGCTTCAGTGTCATCACCGCAAATTGCGTCGGCAGCAGCGACAATCAAGGGCTGCGCCGCTCGTTTGCGACGCAGATCAAGCTGTCGCTCATCATCTCCGCCCTGCTGACCGCCGTTTCGGCGGCGCTCCTGCCGCAGCTGCTCGCGCTCCTGCATATCACACCCGCGCACGGCGAGGTCTACAGCGCCGCATACAGCTATTGCCTGGTGATCTTCCTCGGCATCTTCACGCAGATCGGCTACAACCTCATCTGCGGCATTCTGCGCGCGCTGGGCGATTCGTTCTCGTCGCTCGTCTTCCTGCTGCTCTCCACCGTCCTCAATGTCGGGCTCGACCTGCTGTTCCTGATCCCGCTCCGCATGGGGCCGATGGGCGCGGCGATCGCCACGGTCATCGCGCAGGCGGTCAGCCTCCTTGCCGGCGGCGTCTACACGCTTCGGCGCTACCCCGCACTGCGCCCGCAGCGCGCGGACTTCCGTCCGGACATGAAGCTTGCCGCCGAGCACCTGCGGCAGGGGATTCCGCTCGGGCTGCAATTCTCGATCCTCGCCATCGGCATCATCGTGATGCAGGGCGCGGTCGTGAAATTTGACCTCACCCCTGCCGGAGCAATGGCGGCGGGCGCGCCCGCGCAAAACGGCTTCGGCGCGGCAAACAAGCTGCTCAAATTTCTGATGGCGGCATACACCGGGCTCGGCTCGGGTCTGCTCGGCTACAACGCACAGAACCACGGCGCAGGGGATCGCGAGCGCATCCGCCGCGGCACGCTGCAAACGCTTGCAATGATGCTGATCCTCACGGTCATCCTCTCGGTCTGCGGCGGTCTGCTCTCGATCGGCGGCACGTACCAGCACATTTTCCTCAGCGCGGATAAGATCAGCGAAAGCTCGCTCCGCTTCGGTGACACCTACATCCTCGTCGACCTCTCGCTCTATGTGCTGCTCGGTCTGGTTCACATCCTGCGCAATGCCGTGCAGGGCATTTCCCGCTCAGGCTACGTCCTCGCGGCGGGCATCGCAGAGTTGGTCGTGCGCTCGCTGATCTGCGCGACCCTACCCGTCCTCGTCAACGGTGCACCGATCGACAGCACCGCATCGAGCGCGGCATTCGCCGCCGTCTGCTTCGGCGATCCCGGCGCGTGGCTCGCCGCCGATATTGTCCTCGCGATCCCGACGGTGAAATACATCTTAAAAAAGCAATCCTGACTTCCGAAGGAGGTTTTTGACTTGAAGCAGTCCGAAACAAAACCGCGCGGACTCCGTGCGGCATTCGGTGCGCTCTCGCGCCCGGTCGAGCTGACTGCGGGCACGCCCTGGCGCGTCATCCTGCTCTACGCTGCGCCGATCATCCTCTCCTATTATTTGCAGCAGATCTACACCCTGACCGACGCCATCATCTGCGGGCAGGTGCTCACTGCCGAACAGGTGGCGGGCGTCAACGACACATTCCCGCTGACTTTCATTTTCCTGCAATTTGCCTTCGGCTGCACGGCAGGGTTCAGCGTCATCACCGCCAACTGCGTCGGCAGCCGCGATGCGCGCGGCGTGCGCCGCTCGTTTGCGGCACAGATCGAGCTGTCGCTCGTCATCTCCGCGTTTCTGACCGTGCTGTCCATCCTGCTCCTGCCGCAGATGCTCGCGCTCATCAACGTCACCCCCGCGCACGGCGAGGTTTACACAACAGCACGCACCTATTGCCTCATCATTTTCATCGGCACGGTCGCACAGATCGGCTACAACCTGATCTGCGGCATTCTGCGTGCCTTCGGCGACTCGTTCACGCCGCTGCTCTTCCTCACGATCTCCACGCTTCTCAATGTGGGGCTGGATCTGCTCTTCCTCGTGCCGCTCCGCATGGGTCCCGCCGGTGCGGCGATTGCCACCGTCGCGGCGCAGCTGCTCAGCCTCGTCGGCTGCACGGTCTACACGCTGCGCAAATACCCGGCGCTCCGCCCCGAGCGTGCGGACTGGCGCGTACCGCTGTCCTCGATCGCGGCGCATATCAAGCAGGGCGTGCCGCTCGGCTTGCAGTTTTCCATCCTTGCGATCGGCATCATCGTGATGCAGGGCGCGGTCGTGAAATTTGACCTCACCGCAACGGGCGAAATGGTCGCGGGCACGCCCGCGCAAAACGGCTTCGGCGCGGCAAACAAGCTCATCAACTTCCTCATGACCGCCTACAACGGGCTCGGCTCGGGTCTGCTCGGCTACAACGCGCAGAACTACGGGCGCGGTGACCGCGAGCGCATCCGCCGCGGCACGCTGCAAACCTTCGGCATGATGCTCATCATCACCGCGATCGTCCTGCTCTGCGGCGGTCTGCTCTCGATCGGCGGCGCGTACCAGCACATTTTCCTCAGCGCGGATAAGATCACCGAGACTTCCCTGCGCTACGGCAACACATATATTCTCGTGGATCTTACGCTGTTCGTGATCCTCGGCGCGCTGTTCGTCATGCGCAACGCCGTGCAGGGTATTTCCCGCCCCGGTTACGTCCTCGGCGCAGGCATTGCCGAGTTGGTCGCCCGCTTGCTGATCTGCGCGTTCCTGCCCGCGCTCGTCAACGGCGCGCCGGTCGATAACACCGCGTCAAACGCGGCGTTTGCCGCCGTCTGTTTCGGCGACCCCGGCGCATGGATCGCTGCCGACCTCGTCCTCGTCGTCGCCACCGCCCGATATATCCTGAAAAAAGAGAAGAAGGCATAAAAAAGAAGCCGCACGCCCGTGCGGCTTCTTTTTTATGCGGGTCGACGCCCTCGACGCCCTGTGTGCAATGTAAGAGACGCGCACAAACTTGTAGGGACCGGCGTCCTCGACGGTCCGCACGCACAATGTCTGCAATAACGTACACACCTATAAGGACAGGCTACAGCGTAAGCGGTTTCTTCTGCTCCGGCAGCATGCCAAACAAATTGCAAAGCGGCTTTTGCTTTTCGCGTGCGTAAACCATCGCGGCGTAGGCATCCCCGCGGGGTTCTGTCACACAAAAGACGCAGAAATCGGCACGGTCGACCATGGCGCGAAAATTCGCGGCAAAGCGGTCACCCGTTATCGGCTGAACGTGCACAATGCGGGTAAAAAACCCGCGCAAATCGGCACGCTCGTAAATGCTCCCGCCGCCCTCCGGCAGAAACAGCATCAACCTGCCGCGCGCATCCGGATGGCGTGCGCAGGCATAAAACACGGACGAAACCGCAATGTGATCAAAATCGCCGTCCCCGCCGATGAGAAAATCCGCACGGTCTTTGTAAAATAGCAGGCGTTCCGCAATCTGTTCCGCCTCATGCAATACGGCACGCTGTCGCAGCAGGAAGCTGTCCCCGATCATGCTCACACAAAACGACCGTCCCATAGTGCCCTCCCCCCTCAAATGCTTATAAATTTACACGATTACACTTGTTATTATACTATTGCTTAATATAATAAGCGAGTGCATTTTTCTATAAGCGGATAATTTCTTGCCAACCATCTATAATTTTAGTAGAAAGGCAGGGAGAGCGGATGGATGTTAACTTTAAGAATCGCGATCGGCTGGTTCAGCTCGGCATTGCAATCGCATCAATGCGCAAAATTCGCGGCATGTCACAGGAACAACTTGCTGAGAAAGCCTGCCTGAGCCGTTCGCTCATCAGCTTGATTGAAGCGCCAGGCGTAACAAAGAACTTCACGCTTGATGCGTTTTACAGCATCGCAGATGCGCTGGCAGTAGATCCCGCTGCGCTGATCAACGCCGCAGTGTTTCCGGATACCTTGTTGCAGCAAAAGAAATAGCCGACCTGTATGGAGCGGCGCCTTCGACGACCCGCACAAACCATGCGTAAAACTCCATGCATACCGTAGGGCACCGTCTGTCTCCCGCCGTTAAAAAAGTTGATGCAAAAAGGCACGGGCATACAATGTCAGGGATTCACGAACCCGCTTTGCGCCGGGATGGAGTGCGGATGCGGAGCTGCGGTGGAGCGCAAAGCAAAAGTACAAATCAAATTCTATGTAACAGAGGAAGAACGGGCATTGATTGAGCAG
>ENA-UOJC01001431-UOJC01001431.1-human-gut-metagenome-genome-assembly--contig:-C104-NODE-1431-length-32484-cov-12.651608_pt1 | contig 32484 bp, 34 predicted proteins | sample MGYA00242339_ERZ723886 | MGnify/ENA metagenome assembly ERZ723886 | reverse complement strand
TAAAATATAAAAACTTCGCATAGAAAATGGCGAATTTAAAGGAATATTATTTGATTTTAGTTTTATATAAATTTTTTAAAACAACCTTTTCTGTTCAAAATGCTGTAGGAATGATTTCTGAATGCTCTGTTGAATTTCGTCAGTTTCCAGTAATCCGCCAAGTATTAACGGGGAATTCGGATGATGTTTCTGGTAATTTTTCAGGGCTATTTCCGGATTCTGGTTTGCATAACAGTATTTACAGCCGTTCGGGCATGTATCATAGTCGCCGATATTACGGCTTTCCATGCAGTTACAGCCTTTTCTGTTGCCTGAATGTTTTAGTTTTTTGAATTTAATGTTATTTGCATTGCCTAAAATTTCAGCTGTAAGACATCCTGAATTTACAATCCCGAAATTTTTATAATCCTCACGTGTTGCACAGGTTTGAATTGTCATTTTATGGCGTTTAGCAATCGCCCCGAGATTTTTTGCCATTTCTATTTTATCTTTTTCTGCCAGCAGTATAATTTCAGGCATATTGGTTGTTAATTTTTTATACATTTCAACAAAGCTGAATATGCATCTGTCAATATGCGGGGCAAGTTTTTTTGCCATATAATTAAAAGTCTTGTAATGAAGATTTTTGGTATATTTATCAGTTAGAAGTATCGGGTCATAACGCCAGGCAATCCTTTGTCTGCCTACAATTTCAGATAATTTTATAAGAGTTTCAATGCTTTCATCTATTGCCGGAACATTTGGTTCAATATCTTTTCCATAAGCTGTGATTGTATAATGAAAGTAGGTATTAAATTTATTTGTAATTAATTGAATGTATGGCAAAATCGGCTCGTAATTTTTGGAGCAAAAAATAATACAGTCAACAACTTCGGGGTTCAGTTCATAACAGTTGACGATATGCGGAAACCTCGGATTTCTGGAATACACAAACCCGTCTTCAAAACGTTTCAAAAGCCATTCGGTATAATATTGAACGGTATCTGTTCTTGAACCTGTATTTATTATCATAAGTATATTTTATACTAAAAAATTGCTTTAAAAATTTCTGTTAAGTTAGATGATATGTTAAATCTGATAATCTATTCCGTGTTTTTTAAACAGTTTATTGAAAAAATCTTTGTCAGCTTTGATATCATCTGCGGTTAATGTCATCTCCACAGGCCATTTTAACTGATGATTATTTTGTTGTTTCTTTGCCGTTGCACGTTGAAGATACTTATACAAAAGGGTGCTTGTATCTTTGCACAGCTCTCTTAATGTTGTGTTTGTTGTTTTGAGATTAGCTTTTTGGGTGATTATATCTTGTGCTTTCATTGACAAATCTTGAAAATCTATACTTTTATCAGCCGCTATATTATCCAGAACCCTGTCTCTGGTTTCAAATGATGTAATTGAGGGGCGAAATTTATATTTTGAGTGAAAATACACAGCAGTTTCTTTTGAAGTAATAATAAAATTTTTAACATTGTTTTCAAGCATTTCTATAATACTTGCAAGGCGTAGAATTTCACCGAAATAATAATGTTTCTGCCTGTACTCCGGTTCCACTTTGATAAATAATCCTGACATGTTATCAGAATCTTTGAAATAAGAGAAATGCTCATAACCAAGAAGTTTATCAAATCTGTTTCTGAGTTCTGTGTAATATTTGTACCCGTAGCCTTCAGGGTCTCTTTTTACACATACGTTCAATTCTCCGGCTTTATTTTCGGGTATTTTAAAAGAGAATAATTTTACACCGTTGTCCGTATTATTGAGTTTTAAAGTCGAACGCAGAGGGTTAAGAAGATTCATACTTGTTACAAAGCATAGGAATAAAAAAATTTGCGGTTTTATTACCGGTATAGTATATTGTGTTTTAATTTTTCTTAACAATTTCTAAAGTTTTTTGTAAAGCTATCCGTTTATTTACATGAAACTATTGTTTTAGAAAGGACGGATTTTATGGAAATTACGAGTGCAACAACCTCAAAAGCTGCTTATGTAAAAGGCCTTACCGAAGAAGACGAAGAAGAGCTTGAACAACAAGAAGTACAGGAAGAAGAAACTGCTGTACAAGATAAACAGGAAACAGATCAGGTAGCTTTTTCAACCTCGGATCTGGATGAAGAAACAGTAGAAGAAAAAGCTGAAGGATATATTCAAAACATTCTTATTGCCGCAAATTTGACGGATCAATCCAAAGCAGAACTTCAAAGATATCTGCAGAATTTTGATGTGGCAACCTTTATCAAAAAATACGGTCCGTTTGAAAGTGTAAGAGATATTTCAGCTGCAATGTATGCTGTTACTGCCGGAATGGTTAAGTATCAGCAGGATGAAGAATAGTCAATAATAAAAGATTTTTTTCAAAGACGGGTGTTAAAGATTAAGCCCGTCTTTTTATTCTTCGACAAGTTTTAATATATTAATTGTTTTTTCCACAGCATCCTTCAGAATTTCCATTTGTTCGTCAATGTTAGTTGAATTATATATTTTGCCTTCTCCGGAATATGCGAGATAAGGGCTGTATTTTTCAGCTTCAATTCTTAATTGTGCAACAGAACGTGCCTGCAGACTTAATTCAAGCAGTTTTTCATATGAAATATAACTGCTTTGCGGTTTGCCCTCATATTTTTGTCTGAAATAATCTGCATTTTGATTGAAATAGTAAACTCTTGACGCAAATAGCTGGATATTTTCTTTATTCTCTATAGATTCATAAATTTTTTCCAGCATTTCAATAAATTCGGTTAAGTCATTTATGTATGGCGAACTTTTATCCTGTTTGAGAATAATATTAACAAAAGCCGGATTGTCTCTGGGGGTCGGTTTGATATCATTTTCCGAGTTAAATTTTTTTGTTTCTTCAAATACCGGTTTTGTTGTCACCGGCTCCGTGGGCCTGAAACTTTTAGTCAAATCCGGTAATGTTCCTACATATCCCTGCCCTTCAAAAGTATTTTCCTGAGAAAAAAAAGCAGCCTGACATATTACAGGAAAAGAAATAAGAGTTAAAAATAATACAATCAGCTTTTTCATAACTTAATTATAATGTTTATTTGTGAAAAATCATCATGCGGGAATATTAAATTGAATAAAGAGGCCATAGTAAATAGCACAGGTGAATAACCGTTTACGGTAATGTTTCCGCAAATAAATGAAGTACATAATCAGATATAAGTTTGTTTTTTAAAAGAAACTTTTTCCGGGTTTTCAGTAAAAACCCGATAACACAAGGAGGTAAAAATGACAATTAAAAAACTTACTGTGGCAGCTGCGATTGCCGTTGGAATAGCAACGTGTTCCTTGAATTCAGCAATGGCAGCTTGTCCGTGTATGCAACCGGCTGCACAGGCACCGTGCGAACAACTGCCCGTAGTTACGGGTCCGGCTTGTCCGTGTGATCCTGCACCGAAATGCAACAAATGCAACAAAGCATTTGACGAATGTGACTGCCAGAAGGCAGATCCTTGTAAGGATCCTTGCAAGGATGATGATCCGTGTCCGCCAAAGAAAAGCGACTGCGGATGTCAGAATGATGAAATAAGCTGTGATAAACCTGCAGAACCTGCATGTACGGTATGTCCGATGACCGGTAAACCGGACAGAGCAGATATGAGACAGGTTTACGGCTATCCTAATGCAGTTTACGGTACAAACAACTATGTAGGTAAACCTGCAAGCTCAATTCTGTCATCTGAAACGGGATTTTTAAATGCTCCTTCAGCACTTTCTTCTGCTGTAAGCGGTGCAACGGTTGCTTCCGATCCTCAAATTACAGGTGCGGCAGCACAGATTCCGTGTTTGAATGAAGCCCCAACAAGACACAACGGTATTCCTATTGAACGAAATGAAAGAATTATGGACGGTAACAACTGTCCGATAGATATTCAGACAGAAAATTCACTTCAGGCAGTTAAAAAGACCCTTGTGCCTTACGAAATAAAAAATGAAGGATGCCCCATAGGCGGTGCAGCACCGACATATGGCGGATGCTCATTCCCTGATGTACCTCAAAATTATTGGGCAGCCTGTGATATTGATAAATTAGCAATTAACGATGTTGTAGTCGGTTACCCTGACGGTATGTTTAAACCTAACAGAAACATTTCACGTGCAGAATTTGCTACAATGCTTGTCAAAGGGTTTAATCTTGATGACTGCGGTATGCCGAGAGAAAGTCTGTTTAAAGACGTACCGGCAAATAACTGGGCAAATGCTGCCATTGCCAAAGCTGTTGACGAAGATTTGCTTGCAGGCTACCCTAACGGCAAATTTGAGCCAAATCATAACGTAACACGCTGTGAAGCTTTGACAACAATCGCTAAAGGTATGACCTGCGATATTGATGAATGTAAAGCAAATGAAATCTTAAGCAAATATGCAGACGGAAATACGATTCCTAACTGGGCACGAATTCCTGTTGCTAAATCACTGGAAAACGGTGCATTAAAAGATTCACCTAATCCTAATATGATTATGCCTAATAAGGAAGCTACCCGTGCGGAAGTTGCTTCAATGATGCAGACAGTACGTGTTGCACTCGGCTACGATACAAATCCGCAGACTGCAAACAACATTTGTCCGGCATGTCCGGTTGACAAGAAAGCATTTGTTGAAAACGAAGAAATCGTGAAGATTCCGACTCTTAAAGTTAAGATGATTGATCAGTTGACTGCAAAATCATCTCACGTAGGACAATACTTCAGAGCAAATACTCTTGAAGATATTACAATTAACGGACAAACATTCCCTTGCGGTTCAACCGTTACAGGTCAGGTTGTTGAAGTAATCAGACCTTCCGGCTGCGACAAGGGTGCCCTGAAACTTGCATTTACTGACATTAAAAATGGCGACTGCAAAGCTAAATTACCTAAACAGATACTTCAGGCACAGGTAAACAAATCAAAACAGGTTAACCCTGTTGCAAGACTTGTTGAAATGCCGTTTACACTTGCAGGTTCTCTTGTCGGTGTTGTCGGCAGAACAGCGGGCGGTATCTTAACTAACGTTGGTAACGCAGCAGAAAACGTATCAAATGATGCGGGTTATATGTTAGGCCACGTATTCCAGGGTAAATTCGGTGCGGCTGCACGTAACCTCGGAGACGGTATATGGGAAACAGTTAAGGCTCCTATTGACGTAACAAGAACTGCATTATCAGGAACAATGGGCTTATTCCAAACCACTGGCGACGAATTTGCTTACCTTGTTGACCCTAAAGGATACAAAATATCCGCAGTAAACCCTAGAGAACACGTTACTATTGCTTTCGGCTGCTCTGAGTAAGCTGACTGACAGATAGTTTAATTCGTTGTCGGAAAACCGCCGTATTTACGGCGGTTTTTCTAATTACTTACAATGTAAAACTCTTATTTTTTTTTAATTTGATTAAATGATTGATTTTCGGGTAAAACTTATTAAAATAACAGTATGAAAAAATTTTTGGCAGTTTTGGGAATATTATTTTTTTCAATGTCTGTGTGTGCCGAAGAGGTTGATTATCAACAGGTTTACAGAGATTTGGAAGTTCCTACGCTAAAATATGTTCATAATATTGATCCCGGAGAGTATTATGATACGCAGAACTCAACCTGGTCGCCTTATCCGCTTTTCAGATTGACTGCAACTTTGTATTTTAAATCAATTACTATAGAGCCGGGATATTATCTTCTTACTCCCAGAGAGCATAAAGGCAGCTGGTATATGCTTTTTAAAGAAGGCGGGAAAATTAAATATATAGTACCTATTTATGACAGACAGCTTGTTCCGTTGAATTTTTATGATGAGAATCTTCCTAAAGCAAAGTTGACGCCTACACAGAAAATTCATATAACACTACTTGATACAATAGGCAAATTTATTCCGAGTGCCAAAAGAAAACCAACCCCACAGACTTATTTGGAAGTTGTGGACTTGGATAATAATTTTATTTCTCTTGTAGTGTATTGGGGAAATTATAAATACTTTACGATATTCAGAACCATTCAGTTATAGTGTTTTGCGTCCGATAACAATATAGTTGGAATATCCTTCACTGTTTAAAGGTGTTTTGTATGTGCGTATATCCTGAAAAGAAGCTTCTTTGTATAACTTTTCAAGGTATTCCGGATTGACGGCTCTGGTATTACACATCAAAGAATCCGGAAGTTCAAAAAAAATATTTGTTTTAGTGTAATTTAGATTTATATTTTGTTAGGGTTTTATTATGTTTTATTCAAAAATTTTTCATGTTATACTGGGTTTATGAAAAGAAAACCGGTAGTAGCAATAGTCGGCAGGCCTAATGTCGGCAAATCAACTTTTGTAAACAGGCTTGTGGGTTCCAGAAACTCTATAGTTGATGATTTACCCGGAGTTACACGCGACAGAATCTATTTTGATGTAGAATGGCAGCACCGTCATTTTACGGTTATAGATACCGGCGGTATTATTCCGGGTGATGAAGATGAGATTATGGTATCTATTTTTGATCAGGCAAGAATTGCTTGTGAAGAGGCTGATAAAATAGTTTTTCTGGTTGACGGGAAAGCGGGGATTAATCCTGTTGATTTTGATATTGCAAACATTCTCCGCCGTTCGGGAAAGAAAGTTTTTCTTGCGGTTAACAAACTGGATAATCCTGAGTCGTTACTTATGACGGGAGATTTTTATCAGCTTGCACTAGGGGAACCTATTGCTATTTCGGCACTTCACGGCAATGCCGGTGTAGGTGATCTTCTTGATATGATTTGCGAAGATTTTGAGATTGATTCTGAGGAATCGGAAGATGATAAACGAATTAAAATAGCGATAGTAGGACGCCCGAATGCGGGTAAATCTTCAATAGTAAATTCTCTGTTGAATGAAGACAGGGTAATAGTTTCTGATGTATCCGGCACTACACGTGACAGTATAGACAGTTATATTACTTATAACGACAGGGAGTTTATAATTGTTGACACTGCGGGTATAAGAAAAAAAGCAAAAGTGGATTACGGGGTCGAAAAATTTGCGGTTGATCGTGCAATCCGCTCAATCAGAGATTGTGATGTTGCTGTTCTTGTAATAGATGCAGCGGAGGGAATTTCCGATCAGGATAAAAAGATTTCCTCAATAATAACAGAGGCAGGTAAGGGAATTATTATTGCGGTTAATAAATGGGATTTAATAGAGGATAAAAAATCAAATACCATTAATAAGTTTGATAAAATGCTTTCTAATGAAATTCCGTTTTTGGAATATGCACCGAAAATTTTTATCAGTGCAAAAACAAAGCAGCGTCTTAACCAGATTTTTGATAAATCAGCTGAAGTTTATGAACAGGCGACAAAACGTGTCTCAACAGGCTTATTGAACAAAGTTGTTAAGGAATTATACGCTCTGAATCCTCCGGCAACTGTAAAAGGAAAGAGATTAAAACTTCTTTATTCGACGCAGGCAGGTATTCAGCCGCCATCGTTTGTTCTTTTTGCAAACAATGCTGATTTATTGAAGGACCACTACAAAAGATATATTGAAAATAAACTGCGGGAAGCATTCGGGTTTTTTGGAACTCCGATAAAGATTTTTGTCCGCGAACGTTCTGAAAAGGATAAGAAATAGTTAAATAATATTGGCTTTGGTCAATTTGACTATACTTGTAATAGGTTATCTGTTTCACATTTTGAATTAATTTCGGAAATAATTTTCCGCAATTTATAATCAGAAATCTTAAGACATTTCGTGATATCCTTCGAAGAGTTACCTGTGACCTTTAAAATTAATACCCTGAGCTCTAATTCGGTCAGTTCCTGAATAGATTTTATCATTTTAGTTCCTTATAAATACCCATTATGGAGTATTATAAGCGTCAAGTAAAATTTTGTCAATAATGTCATACTTATAAGTATGTATAACGGTACTGAAATATTAAAGCAGTTTGGCAGAAATGTAAAAGCCGAGAGGATAAGAAAAGGCTTAACACAGGAAGCTCTTGCTGAAAAGATTGGTGTTAACAGAGAATACATAAGTAAAATTGAACGGGGTACTGCTAACATGTCGTTAAAAAAGATTGTAAGCCTCACAAATTTTATTGGTGCCAATATAAAAGATATTTTGAAGTTTTAGCGGTCTGATTAGCGGATTGAATATAAAATTTTTCTGGTCTGTTTTATTACCCTGTCGGGGATTAGCAAACTTTATCATTCATAATAAATTATTTTTGAAGAGTAAAAACAGAAAGGATTTATATGAAGAAAAGTTTTTATGTTGTTGCGGCTGCTGTGATTGCATTTGCACTCGGATATTCATTTAATAACAGTGCAATATCTGACACCACACCTAAGGTTGCCGTTGTTGATGCATCGGAATTAATTGCAAATTCTTCTTCTGTTAAAGCATTAAAAGCCGAGCAGGAGAAAAAAGTAGTCGAAATGCAAAAGACTCTGGAAAAAGCAAGAGCCGACATTGCAAAAGAATCTGATCCCGCAAAAATTGCTGAATTGCAGGAAAAATACAGAAAACAGATTAACGACCAGAAGCTTGCACTTGATAATGACTATAATTCACGCATGACAAAGATTGACACTGATATTAAAGCAATTATTACAGAAAAGGCAAAAGCAATGAATTATGATTTAGTGCTGCCTAAAAATGTTGTCTTTTTTGGAGGGGATGACATTACTGATTTGATTGCAAAAGACATAAAATAACAAAATAAATTTCAAAAGCTCCTTATAACTTTATAAGGAGCTTTTAAGTATTAATTGCTGAGTAAAATTTATACATAAGTCTGGCAGTATTTTCATCCTGCAGTGCATTTATTAATTCCAAACGGATTTCTTCATAAGGTTTAAAATGATTAAATAAGTAAAGTTCGTAAACTTCTTTGCCGAGTGCTCCGGCAATTTTTGCAATATTTTCCGGAGTTGGATAATTTTTGCCTTTTTCAATACGGCTGATATTATTAGGCTCTATACCAACAAGTTCAGCTAATTTTTCCTGAGACATCCCTTTTTTCTTTCTTATTTCCTGTATTCTTTTTCCCAGTTTGGTTTTTATGTCACTCATTCTGCCTCCGATTTAATTATATGAATTGTTTTTCAAATTAAAAACTACTTATTGAGGCTAAAATATATTGACAATTAGGCTTAATAAATATAATATATCTATATAATGAGTAGAATAGTGAAAGGAAATTATGCTTAATAAAACGATAAATGATCATATGAAAACTTCTCGTCATCCTGAACCGGCTGCAAAATCAGTAGAGACAAAGTTGAAACCGCATTTCATGCCACTGCATGGTGTTTCAGTATCCCGTTGTTTAAAATCCCCCCTACCCCCCTTTACAAAAGGGGGCAATGTCGCAGCCTCCCTTCATAAGGGAGGTGGCACGGATGTGCCGGAGGGTTTTTCATTACACTCTGCAAACAACCGCAAAGCCGCATTTACCTTAGCGGAAGTATTAATAACCCTTGGAATAATCGGGATAGTAGCGGCAATGACACTGCCTGCACTAATGGCAAACGGGAGGAAGCAGGAAACGGTTGCGAGACTAAAGAAATTCAACAGTATGATGCTCCAGGCAATATTACTTTCAGAAAATGATAACGGGCCGTATGAATACTGGAATAAGGAAGCAATGGCGACAAGCGATGAGAGTGAAGCCGGTGACGGTTATGATACTGAAAAAGGTTCGGAACAGGCAAGCAGATTTTTCAACACATATTTTGCCCCATACATAAAATATTTACGTCTTGAAAAAACTGATAAATGTAGTACCGGTTTAAGAATAATATTTAACGACGGTTCACATGCTTGTTTGAAAAACGGGGGCTGCATAGATTTTATATTTGACGTAAATGGTGACAGAAAACCTAACAAAAACGGTTACGATATTTTTTATTATGTGTTTTGTCCGGCAAAAAATTCTGCATCCTCACATATAATGTACAAAACTAAACGACAGTTTATACCATATTATAGCAATGCCACAGAAGAAAACTGGAATAACAGAGATTATCTGTTGAATACATGCAAATCAAAAGGGTCTGAGATTGGCAACAGCGGAGCATGTGCAAGGTTAATTGAGTTTGACGGGTGGGAGATTAAAGACGATTATCCTTTTAAAATTTAGGCCTTTTCGTGATAATATACTGATATGTTCAGCATAGATTGTCTAAACACGAATGAGAATTATCTTATTTTCAGAGAGAATGTTAAGGCGGGGATGTCTTTTGCCGTTACCGGTCTGGTTACGATTTTGAGAATGCTGCTTGTGCAGAAGGCTCTCGAAATTTCGAAGAAAAAAATTCTCTTTATTACTTCAACTGAACAGAATGCACTTAAATATCAAAACGATTTTCAAAAAGCGTTCGGATTGGAAACGAGTCTCTTGCCTTTTCAGAATATTTCTATGTATGAAAGTGTCGGGGCAAATGTTTATGACTATGCGGAACAGGTAAAAATTTTAAGGGAGAAACCGGATATTGTAATTGCTCCCGTAAAGACCATACTTGAAAAATTTCCGAAGATTGATTTTTATGAAGAAAATTCACTAAAAATTAAAGTCGGCGATGAAATTGATTTAAAAGAATTATCCCAAAAGCTTGTTAATCTTGGCTACAAACGTTCAACTATGGTTTCGGATATCGCGGAATTCAGCATAAGAGGCGACATTGCGGATGTATTTTCTCTTGACAAAAATCCTGTGCGTATTGAGCTCTGGGGGGATGAAGTTGTTGATTTGAGATATTTCAACAACGAAACCCAGAAATCAGTTGAAAAGGCAAAGGAAGTGGAAATCCTTCCTGTGTATAAGTTTATTTTAGATGGGAAACAGAAAAATTTACCGAAAGAAATCAAAGAACAAGCTGAAGAAGAAGGCTATTTTGAAGGAATAGAAGTTTATCAGAATTATTTTAATCCTGAGCTTGTGAGTGTACTTGATTATTTTAAGGATTACATTGTAATTTTTGATGAAGCCTCGGAAGTTTATGCAAAATACGAATTTATGGATGAAAATTACGTCAAGCAGTATCAGGAAAATTTGAAACTCGGTCTGAATTACGAGCTTGACGGGCTTAACCATATTCCGTATGAAGAATTTATCCAAAAGCTGGCATGTTTTATTAAAATAGGGCTGAATAATTTTCTTGACGGTGAAATGGATGAAATTGTGGAGTTTAATACCCAGCCGGTGAAGAATTTTGCGGCAAATCTTGATGAGATAGCAGCATTTATCAGGGAAAAAACTTCTTTTAATGGGGTTCAGACCTGTAATGATTATAAATCTTCCCTCGCCCCTTGTGGGAGAGGGAGTGAGGGTGAGGGGTTCCATAAGAAATATAGAATAATCATCGCAACGGATTATCCGGAGCGTATGCGGGAAATTCTCTCCGAACGCGAAGTCTTTGCAGATATTGACTATACCGAAAGCATTGCATGCCACGGGGGGATTCTGGAAGATTTTGAAACAATCATACTTACAGACCGCGAACTTTTTAACAAACGCTCAAAAGAAGTTACGGCCTCCAAACGCTCCTATTATAAAGAAAAACCTGAGTTTATCGAAAGCATAAACGATATAAAAGAGGGTGAATATGTTGTCCACAGTATTCACGGGGTCGGAATTTATCAGGGTTTAACCCAGCAGGAAATCGACGGACAGTTGAAGGATTACCTCACAATCGAATATGCCGGAAAAGACAGGCTGCATATTCCGGCAGAACAGGTGAATCTCCTCTGCCGTTACAGAGGTTCCGGAAATATAAAGCCGAAACTCTCCAGAATGGGCGGAAAAGATTGGGAAAATACAAAAGCACGTGTTAAAAAAGAAGTTGAGCAGGTTGCCTATGACTTATTGCGATTGTACGCAAGACGTAAAATGCAAAAAGGTATCCAATTCCTGCCGGATACAACATGGCAGGTCGAAATGGAAGAGGCTTTTGAATACACCGAAACTCCTGACCAAATGAAAGCCATTGTTGATGTTAAAGCTGACATGGAAAGCGAAAACCCTATGGACAGGTTAATCTGCGGGGACGTAGGCTTCGGCAAGACAGAAGTTGCAATGAGAGCAATATTTAAAGCCGTAACATCCGGTAAACAGGTTGCAGTTGTTGTACCTACAACAATTTTGGCACTCCAGCATTTCCAGACGATGTCCGAAAGATTCAAACCGTTCGGGGTTCAGGTAGAACTCCTTTCACGTTTCAGAACACACAAGGAACAAAAAGAAACTGTCAAAAATCTTGCAACAGGAAAGTGCGATGTAGTAATCGGTACACACAGACTTTTGCAGGAAGGAATTGTGTTTAAGGATTTGGGACTTCTCGTAATTGATGAGGAACACCGTTTTGGAGTAAGACATAAGGAAAAATTAAAGCAGCTCCGTGAAAATATAGATATAATTACAATGTCGGCAACCCCTATTCCGAGAACACTTTATATGTCCTTATCAGGCATTAAAGATATGTCTGTTATTAATACTCCGCCTAAAAACAGGCTCCCTATTAAGACATTTGTCGGAGTGTGGAATGATAATATGGTAAAAAATGCCATTGTTCATGAACTTGACAGAGAAGGACAGGTTTTTTACCTCTATAACCGTGTTGAAACAATAGAAGAATTTAAACTGCAGCTGCAGCAGCTTGTTCCGAATGCCAGAATTGCAATAGGCCATGGTCAGATGGATGAAAAAGCCCTTGAACAGGTAATTGTTGATTTTGCCAACCATGAATACGACGTTCTTCTTGCTACAACTATTATTGAAAACGGTATCGATATCCCGAATGCAAATACAATGATTATTCACGACGCCGACCGTTTCGGGCTTGCTCAGCTTTATCAGCTAAGAGGCCGCGTCGGACGCTCTCAAAGACAGGCTTACTGCTATTGTTTCTACAAGCGGCAGAAAGAAATGACAAAAGAAGCCGTTCAGAGATTAAAAGCCATAAAAGAATTTACAACCCTCGGAAGCGGTTATCAGATTGCACTCAGAGACGTTGAAATCCGCGGAGTCGGTAACATTCTCGGTACAAAACAACACGGACATATGATTAATGTCGGATTTGATACATACTGTCAGTTATTGGAAGAAGCTGTTCATGAAATTCAGGGTGAGCACGTTGACAAAGAGGTTGCTACAATCGTTGATATTAATGTTACAGCATTTATTCCGGATGAATGGGTAGGCTCATCCGAACAAAAAATGATTGAATATAAACGCCTTGCTGATGTAAAAAATGATGTAGAACTTGATTATATAACGGAAGAATGGAAAGACCGATTCTCCAAACCGCCTGAAAGTGTAGAAAATTTAATCAAATTAATAAGAATTCGTCTTGCCGCAAGTGATGTCAAAATCGCCGCAATCCGTGAAACTTCGGAAAATATCAGAATTTACACACCTTATACACAGCCTGAATGGCAGATAATTCAAAGAAATCTTCCGGGTAATATATTGAAGAAATTAAAATTTACAATAGCTCCAAAATCCTGTCAGGAGGGCAATTCCATTTTGCTTTTGAATAATGCATATATGAATTTTGATGAAGTATTTAACATTTTAATTGATTTGTTTTATTATATACATAAAATTAGTCATGAATATACAAACTAAAGAAAGAGAGACTCTATGAAAGGAAAAAAATTACTTGCAACCATTGCATTATCTGCAATTTTATTTACAGGCTGCGGTATTAAGTCAGCTCAGACTATTATTAAAGTAAACAACGGCAAAATTACTCAGGGACAGTTTGATGAAAAATTCGATCAGGCATCTCAGGGCGGTATGTTTGCACAGTTAGGAATTAATGTCAAAGACGGTAAAAATAACTTTTTATTCTATCTGATTAAGGATAAAGTAGTTAATGAACTTATAGTTAAAGAACTTCTTGATCAGGAAATGGCAAAACGCGGAATAAAAGTTTCCGGTGCAGATGTTGATAATGCTGTAAAAGAAATAGTTGATAAAGTTGGTTCAAAAGAACAATTAGACCAGATTTTAAAACAAAACGGAGTTAGTGCAGCTCAGTTTAAAAAAGATTTGACAGAAGAAGTTAAATTGAAAAAACTTGCTCAAACTCTTGGTATCCCTGCTGTTACAGACGCAGATGCACAAAAATATTATAATGATAATGTAGCAAAGTTTAAATATCCGGATAAAGTTAGAGCATCTCACATTTTGATAGCAGTAAATCCTGCTGAAATTGAAGAAGTTATCAAAGCTGATAAAGCTAATAAGGATTTAACGGAAGAGCAGATTAAAGCAAAAGTGAATGAAGAAATTGCCGCAAAAGAAGCTAAGGCAAAAGAAGTTCTTGCCAAAGTTCAAAAAGATCCAGCTAACTTTGCACAGATAGCTAAAGAAAATTCAGAAGATACAACTACTGCTGTTAAAGGCGGAGAACTCGGATTCTTTGCTGCTCAGGAAATGGTTCCGGAATTTTCCAAAGCTGCGTTTTCTATGAAGCCAAATACAGTTTCCGGTCTTGTAAAAACACAGTTCGGCTACCATATTATTAAAGTAACTGACAGAATGGCTGCCGGTCAGGAACCATACGAAAAAGTTAAAAATGATATCAAAACCTACTTGCAGAACCAAAGAGAACTTCAAGGTATAGACAGTCTTGTTGAATCTTTGAAAAAGAGTGCAAATATTGAATATGTAAACCCTGAATACGACCCTAAAGAAATTCAGAAAGCTGTTCAAACAGAAATTAAAAATGCACCTCAAACAGAAGCAAGATTGAAAAAAGAAGCTGAAGAAAAGAAAGCAGCTGAGGAAAAGAAATCAAAATAAATAAACTTAATTAAAACTAAAATTCCTGCCATCTAACCGGCAGGAATTTTTTTGTTAAAAAATGTAAATTTCCGTTAGTTCATTGCTATTTTTAAGTTTTAACTATTATTATTAATATTTTTATCAATAACTAAGCAATTTTGATTAAAATAGATACTTTTTATATACATAATATTTACAAATATACTGGAGATAGTTGAGTATGAGTTTAAACGGAATTAATTTCGGCGATGATAACAATGATTTAAAATCCAAACAGGGTATAAAATCAGATGGACAATCATTGCAAGGTGGCAAGAAGATTTCTATATCGTTCGTAAATAATGATATAAATTTTAAGGCATTACAGGCTCAAAATGATAAGCAATCATCGGGAGATATTTCGGTATTACTCTCAAAAAGTAGTTCTGCTGACTCAACTTCGAACATATCCGTACAAAAACAATCCGCTTCAACGAAAAAGGATACGTATGTATCAAACGGAGAAAATCAAGCGGACAGCAGTACTGAAGTACACTCGTCATCTTATCAAAAAACTGCTGATACAAAGAAAACATCATCCAAAACAAAAGATGAAGAAATTCAGCAAAAAATTTCACCCGAAGATTATACTGTAGAAGGGTTAAAGAAGCAGTATCCGCCTGATAGGTACAATGTTATTGATAACCACGGACAGATTACTGTTACGGATAAGGCAACCGGTAAAAAGATACTTAAAGTGTTCAATGAAAAAGGGTTTACTTATATAGACGAGTTTGATGAAAAAGGAAAGTCAAAATTGTTCAGCAAGTATGACAAAAACGGGAATCTTTACAGTTATCGAGTAAATAACGGAGAAGAAGTTTTCCCGCTTGTTGAAACTCTTTATGCTGATATATGTGCAAAGAATTCTTTCGGTTTACCGACAACCGGCAAGGATATTTTAAAACACATAAAACAAATTACGCCTGAAAATGTGGTTGAAATTCTTGAGGCGTATAAAAAGAAAGGAGAGACTCTTGATGAAGCTATAAATTCGGAGTGGGGTCTCGATAAACAAGTAAAAGAACAAATTCTGGCTCACATCAAAAAATGTCTGGAAGAACATTACGGCTTTGATAAAAACTATAAAAACGACAACTCTCAGGTAAAAAATGAATACTATCAGGGGGCAAACTATTCTGTCGTCCAAAAAGGTGATGTAATTGAAATAACAAATAAAGATACCGGTAAAAAGAGTCGCATTGATTTTAATAAACTTTTAAAAGGTGCGGATATTAAGCAGGCGGTAGAACTGAAAAGCATAATACAAAAATTACCCGGCGAAGTTCTTGAGGATATGGCTGCAGAGTGTACAAATATTAGTTCAGAGGGAGGTTTTTTGACTAATTGGTTGTTAAAAACTTTTAGCACGGGCTGGATGGGAGTTTCAGGTTATTATAGTCCATTTGACGATAAAATATCGTTGAATAATTACGATTCTGCAACTATTGTCCATGAACTCGGACACGCTATTGATAATCGTAATATATTAAAATACAGTACACAAAGTGAAGAATTTAAAAAAATATTTGAAGAAGAAATGAAAGCATATGAAGCTGCCGGCAATCAACGTTACGAAGGTACATATTGTGCTGTTCCTAACTATTGTACGGCAAATGAACAGGAAATGTTTGCTGAATGTTATACAATGCTTATGTTTGGAAAGCCGGGTAGTTCCAGCAGCGAATTAATTCTGCAATACTTCCCTAAAACTTTAGAGATGTGCAAACAAATACTGCAGGAAACAAGAAACCGTCCGCCCGAAGAAAGACATTAAAGATGCCTCTTTGTGAAAATCATATAGATTAAAAACAGAATAATGTTAAGGAATATAAAATCTCAATTTACAAAGGCTGAAATATAGTCATAGTACATCATAGGTTGCAGTAATGACGGATGGATTAGACGGCAGTACAGCAATTCTCATATAGATAAATTTTTATATGAATATAAGCAATGTGTGCTTAAAGCATTTAAACACGAAAGGAGATAATTGAGTATGAGTTTAAACGGAATTAATTTCGGCGATGATAACAATGATTTAAAATCCAAGCTCAGTATTAAATCAGACGGACAATCATTGCAGGACGGCAAGAATATTTCTATATCATTCGGAAATAATGATAATAATCTAAAAGCCTTGCAGGCTCTAAAAGGAACTCAATCCTCTGATGATATTTCTGCACTTTTGACATCAAAAAGTGAATCATCAGCAACAGTTCAAACTACAGCAAATACGCAACAGCCAAAAACATATAAAACCGTACCGGAGATGGAAGCGGCAAGGTTTGAAGAAGAAATCAAAAATCCACCGAAAGAAGAATACAGTACGGAACCTCTGACGGAACAACAAATTTCTGAATATATGCAGCTGTTTGGTAAAACCAGAGAACAAGTTCTTGCAGATCATGAAAAATCAATTAAACAGTTTAAAGAATGGAATAAAAAGTTATCTGAAACAAAAGCCAGCAACGGTATGAGTTTACCTGAAGCAAAACGTGTTTATATGGAACTTTATCACAAATACATTAAACAATGCGGAGTAAGAGTTCCATGGGTTTTACATTCTGATGCAGCAGCCAGAGAAGGTGCTCCTGACGGAGCTTTTGTGGGCGGTTTAGTAGCGGATGTTGATCCTGCTATGGTAGAATCCAAAATGACATCTGCAGAAAGAGAACAGTTCCAAAAAGCAAAGGCAGCCATCGCAGAACTTGAACAGAATCCGGAATTGATGGAAATATATAAATATTCTAGTACTGCTTTTCTCGAAAGAACATTTAGCTCAGCCCATATTGGAGAAGGCATGTATGTTGAACAATGGCAGAATACTGCTGCAAAATGGGGTGTTAACCCGGAAGATGAAATTATACGCCGGCCATGGGGCATTTAAATAATACAAATTAGATAAATATGACAAAAAGAGTTCGGAAATTGTATTATACGGACTCTTTTTTATTTCTATTGTTATTTATTTTTTTTTCAAGTAAAATACTATTACGTTGAAAAGGGGATTGTATGAGAATTGAGGCAAAAAATCTTGTAAAGATATACGGTGACAGAAGTGTTGTTAATGATGTATCTTTTAACGTAAACAAGGGCGAAGTTGTTTGTCTTCTGGGGCCGAACGGTGCCGGTAAAACCACAACTTTCTATATGGTTGTCGGGCTTATTAAACCGAACAAAGGGCATATTTTCCTTGATGACAGAGATATTTCAGCCATGCCTATGAATGAAAGAGCCAGGCTCGGTATCGGTTATCTTCCGCAGGAAGCTTCAATTTTTAGAAAATTAACGGTTGAGGATAATATTAAACTTGTTCTTGAAATGAACGATAAATTAACCGTCAATGAAAAAAAACAGAAACTTGAGGAATTGTTAACAGAATTCGGAATTTTGAGATTACGTTCATATGCTGCGGTTTCACTTTCCGGCGGAGAGCGAAGAAGGGTTGAAATTGCAAGAGCTCTGGCGGCAAGTCCTGATTTTATGCTTTTAGATGAACCATTTGCAGGTATTGACCCTATCGCTATAGGTGAAATTAAAGATAACATAAGAAAAATTTCCGAAGAAAAAGGGCTTGGAGTTTTGATTACCGACCACAACCCGAAAGCTACTCTTTCTATCACGGATAGAGCTTATGTAATTTTTGACGGAAAAATTAAAATTCAGGGTAAGAGCCGTGATGTTGCGGTGGATCCTGTTGCTAAAGAATTCTATTTAGGAAAGGATTTTGCCCTGTAATGAAAATTTTTCCGAAAATAACAATATATGACAAATATATTTTTACACAGGTATTAATCACATCTTTTGTTGCAATTCTGTTATTCACTGTTGTTTGGATTGCACCGGAGATGCTCTTAAATACTATTAAGAAAACTCTGGAGGGAGCATATACTGTCAAAACGGCAATTCTTGTTTTATTTTATGAGCTGCCGAAAATTCTCGGAAAGGCTTTTCCTGTAGGTTTGCTTCTCGGGACACTTTTTACTTTTGATAAATTGAGTAAGGATTCAGAGCTTACAATATTCAGAGCAGTCGGTTTGTCATTCTGGAGAATTCTTGCACCTGTTTTTGTGCTAAGTCTGATTGTTACATGGTTATGCTTTTTTACCTGCGACAAACTTATTCCGATGTCTGTGGCAAAATTGAATGCCATTAAGGATAATTATCCGTCAACACAGTATATTTATACTCAAAAAGAAGAGGACGGAACTCCTAAACTTGCTGTTATTATTTCCAGATTCAGAATGGATACAATGCATAATATTATTGTGCTTGATTTTTCAAAAAAATATTATACCGATGTTCACCAGCTTTCTAATATTTATTTTGCGGAAAGGGGCAAATATCTCGGAGACAGATGGGCTTTATCCGATATTACTCATTATAAAATTTCAAACGATGGAATTTTTACTGATATTTCAAAGTTGGACGAAATGGATATTCTTAACGGAGAAGATTCAAAAAATGCATTCACTCTTATGACATATTCGACCAAAAAAGAACGTGAGATTACAAATCACGATTTGAAAAATTATGTAAAACTGCTTAAAAAAGAGGGGCTGGATGAAGAATACAGATTTATGCTTAACAAATATCTTCAACGATTTTTCCATCCTTTCGTGTGCGTTTTACTTGCTGTTATGGGAACCCTTCTTGGTTTCAGCAAACCGAGAGAACAGAAATTAATCGGGTTTACTATTGCTATCGGATGTATTTTTATATACTATATAACTCTTCCGTTCTTTGATTTGCTTGCGGAGAAAGGTGTCTTGCCGCCGCTGGTTACGGCACTGGTGCCTCCTGTAGCATTCTTTTTAGCGATTGTAGGTTTTTACAAGTCTAAGGATTTATAATGAAGAAATTATTAATTACATTGTTATGTTTGGTTATGAGTGTTAATATCGCAAATGCTTTTGGCGATGATATTGATATTAAATATGAAAACGGGATTTATCATATTAAGCTTGAGGGTGAAAAGATTAAGCGTAAAATAAAGGTTTATGCTTCAAATACGTTGCGTACAAATAAAGAAATTCATCTTGAATCCGGTGCAAAACTTACAATAAACGGCGGTTTCTTTGATCCGGAAAATGAAAAAACTATTTCATATGTTGTAATAAACAGTCAGACATATGAAGATCCGATTATGAACGAGAACCTTTTAACAAATGCTTTTTTGAGAAAAAATCTTGCCAAAATTTTAAATAGGACGGAACTTCGTATCGTTGACTGTAACAATAAATACCATTTTGAAATGGTTCCGCACAATGCAAAAGTTGATTTTACATGTGATGTTGTTCATTCTATTCAGGGCGGTCCTTTAATTTTACCTGATTTGAGATTGGAAGAAGAGTTGTTTGTTGTAAAAGAAGGCGATGAAGTGGTTCGTGAAACAAGTTCTGTTTTACATAAAACATCCAGAACAATTTTAGGATTAAGAGACGGAGAATTGCATATATTAATAATTACTGATGAAAATCCGATGGATATGTATGAAGTGCAAAAACTCTGTAAAGACCTTGGGTTTGAACGGGCAATGGCACTTGACGGCGGAAGTTCCACGTCAATGAATTATAAAAATAAATATGAAGTTGTTTCTGTTAAAGGTGACGGTGCCGGCAGAAAATTAAAATCATTTCTGCTTGTGTATTAATAATTAATTGCGGACGACAGTAATGATATAAATTTTGCATAAAAAAACGACTCTTAATTTAAGAGTCGTTTGTGGTAATTTGATTTTTTATTTTACAAAGAAACTTGTATTTAAGTTTGCATAAATTTTTATTACCCCGCCCTGAATAGGTGTTGATGACATTTCAGGGGCGGCCGCGTCAGCACTGCTGCCTGCAAAAGCCATGTTTTTAGCCATTAATCTGTATTGTACAGGACGATTTTGACTGGTTGAGCAGCTTGCATTCATTGATTTAATTCCGGTAATATAAGATCCTGCTGATTTTGCCATTATATCACCTCTTGTGCGGGCTTTTTTGGCTGCTATAGCAATAAGGTCATTGCACTGTGTATCATAATTTGAAATTGAAAATACAAGATCATTTATGTTTGTAGCACCGAGTGAAATTGCTTTATCAATAATGTCACCTGCTTTTTCAATATTTTTTGTTTTAACGATTACACTGTTAGAAACTTCATATTTATCAAAAATCTGTTTACTGTTGTTATATCTGTAAACAGGCGTAGCATTGAAATCAGATGTTTTTACATAATCACCTTTTGCTGTGTCAATCATGCTTTTGATTGCATTATAAACTTTGTCAGAAATTTCTTTGTTTTCAGCAGTTGCTTTTTGAAGTGATTTTGAATCTTCTGTTTTAACAGAAATATTAATTTCTACAACATCTGGTGAAATTTCAGTGTTAGCCGATGTGGCTACTGTCACATAACCTCTTGTGTCTTCCGTTGTAGCGGCATTTACGGATGTTGCAGCCAATCCTGCTGCCAGACCTAATACAGTAACAGCCAATAAAATTTTTTTCATAACTTCTCCTTTTTAAGATTTTTTCTCGTTAATATCTTCAGACACTTTATTTGTATCTGTTTTTTCAGATTCATTTTGTTTGGTAATTTCTTTTAAAGAATCAGCCTTCATAAGCATTGCATTTAATCTTCTGGCCTGAGCCTGAAGTCTGATTCTTTCCATAAGAACTCTCATTTCATCTTCGTTAAGCTGTGCAGGTTCATGGAATGATATAAGAAGATTCCCTCCGTTTGCAATATAAAAACTGAGAGCTATTCCGGCCCAAAGTAAGAGACCCTGCCAGATATTAATTGCAGGAATCATAAAATATTCAGCCGCAATATTGTTCCACAAATACATTGCAACTTTTGCAGGGAACATAATAAAACCTGCTGCCAGACATGTTCCTATAAATAAAACCAGCATAATTCCGCGAAATCCGGCTATTTGTATAATTTTTGTACCTTTTCTCATTATAAATCCTTATTTGATTATTTTATCATTCCAAGAAATTCTTCTTCTGTCAATATTATAACACCTAAATTTTTTGCTTTGTCCAATTTTGAGCCTGCATTTTCGCCTGCAAGTACAAAAGAGGTATTTTTAGATACTGACGATGCGGTTTTACCTCCGTGAGCTTTGATAATTTCGGAGGCTTCTTCTCTTGTCATGCTTGGCAAAGTTCCGGTAAGGACAAATGTTTTACCTTTAAATGTGTCTGATTTAGGCATTTCAACAGGAGGTGGCTCAACTCCCAGTGTTTTCAAATCTTCAAGCATTTTCAGATTGTCTTCATCATGGAAAAATGCATAAATTTCTTTTGCTATTTTTTCACCGATACCGTTTACTGCAGCCAATTCTTCAACGGTAGCTTCTTTTAGTCTTTCAATGGTTCCGTATTCATTTGCCAGAATTTCGGATGTTTCTTTTCCGACATTTCTTATAATTAATGCGGTAAGCAGTCGTTTCAAAGGGTTATTTTTACTTTTTTGAATCGAGTTGTACATGTTTGATGCGGATTTTTCTTTAACCAGATCAAGTTTCATCAAATCATCAATGGTAAGTCTGTATAAATCAACTGCAGAAGATATTAAATTTTTATCGTAAAGTTGTTCAATAATTGCCGGCCCGATTTTATCGATATCCATAGCATCTTTGGATACCCAGAATTCTATTTTTGCCTTAATCAGCGACGGGCATTTCGGGTTCAGACAGTAAAGATTAACTTCTCCTTCCGGGCTCTGCAGAGGTGAATGACATGTCGGACACTCTGTCGGCGGAGTGAATCGTCTTCTTCTGGAATTAGGTTCACGTTCCACAACTTTTATGACTTTCGGAATGATTTCCGCAGCTTTTTTAATAACTACTTTGTCGCCTATTCTCAAGTCAAGACGGCGTATTTCATCAAAGTTATGAAGGCTTGCACGGGCAACTGTACTTCCTGCAAGAAGCACCGGAGTGAGGATTGCAACAGGTGTAATTGCTCCTGTTTTACCGACGCCGTATTCAATATTTTCTACGGTTGTTATTGCCTCTTCCGGCGGAAATTTAAATGCGGTTGCCCATTTTGGAGCTCTTGCCGTGAATCCGAGTTCTTCCTGTATTGCAAGATTGTTCACTTTAATTACAACTCCGTCAGTTGCATAATTAAGTTCAAAACGTTTATTTTCCCATTCCTGACAGTAGGCTATTGCCTCTTGAACATTCTTGCATAATCTGATATTAGGATTAACCTTAAAGCCGAGTTTTTTTAAATACATAAGTCCGTCATAATGCGTTTTCGGAGCCGAAGGCATGTTTTCAAAAATTGATGAATAAACAAATATTGATAAATCTCTCTTTGCGGTGATAGTGCTGTCAAGCTGTCTTATTGAACCGGCGGCGGCATTTCTCGGATTTGCGAAAAGTTTTTCTCCTTTTTCAAGGTTTTCTTCATTAAGTTTTTCAAAAGATGTTTTTGGCATGTAAATTTCACCGCGGACTTCTACATTTATATCTTCAAACAGTTTTAACGGAATTGCTTTGATTGTTTTCAGGTTTGGTGTAATGTTTTCTCCTGTTACACCATCGCCTCTGGTGACTCCCATTGTAAACAAACCCTGTTCATAAGTAAGTGCGATTGCTAACCCGTCTATTTTAAGTTCGCAAACAAGTTCTACATCTTTGCCGTATTCTTCTGTAATTTTGTTGTACCAGATGGTTAAATCTTCATAATTATAGGTGTTATCAAGGCTGTATAATCTGTATTTGTGAACATGAGGAAAAAATTTTTCGCTGACAGAACCGACCCGTTGTGTAGGACTGTCAGGAGTTTTTAATTCAGGATGTTCAGCTTCAAGTTTTTGCAGTTCCTTGAACATCATGTCATAGTCATAATCCGAGATTGAAGGATTGTCTTCAACATAATATAAATAATTATGTTTGTTTATTTCGTCTTTTAAAAAATTTACTCTCTCTAAAATGTTGTTGTTCATTACATTACCATTAACAATTCACGTATAACTTTTGTTGCAACTGCTGTAGATACACCTGATGCATCATAATCAGGTGCCAGTTCAACCACATCGGCTCCTATGATATTAAAATCTCTCAGATATTCAAACCATCCCATAAGTTCATTGAATTGCAGACCTCCGCTTTCAGGAGTTCCTGTTCCCGGCATTACGGAAGGGTCTAATATATCAAGGTCAACGGTTACAAATATTTTTTTGTCTTTTAATACATCCAAATCCGAATATTTGTGGCAAAGAGTGTTATGTTTTTTCATAAACTCAAATTCTTCTTTCATTCCGGAACGTATTCCGATTTGTTTAATATTGTCAGGACCTATTATTTTTGAGGCGTGGCGTATTACTGCCGAATGCGACATTTCTTCGCCGATATATTCTTCTCTCAAATCTGTGTGTGCGTCAAAATGTACAATGGCCAAATCTTTATGAAATTTTGAAACGGCTTTAATCTCCGGCAGTGTAACCAGATGTTCCCCGCCTATTCCGAAAACTCTTTTGCCGTCACTGTAGATATCTTCAACATTTTTTTCAATAACTTCAAGAGATTTATAAGTGTTGCCGAGCGGAAATTCCAAGTCTCCTGCATCATGGAAATTAACGTCTTCAAGGTGTTTGTCAAACCGCGGAGAATATTCTTCCAGTCCCCAGCTGGCAAGTCTTATCTGCTCCGGTGCAAATCTTGAACCGGGTCTGTATGATACGGTTCCGTCAAAAGGAAGTCCGAGCATAATAATGTCTGAAGATTCATAATCCTCATTCTGCCCCATCCAGTTTCTGTCTAAAAAAGGTCCTCTCAACATCAGTTCCCCTCCTCTATGAGATTTATTATATCATAAGAATTTGTTAAGTGAAGTGTATGAAGAAGTTGAATGGCCGGACGGAGGAAATTTTTTTGAAAATTTAACTTTTCAATGACAATCTTTTACGGATTTGCATAAAATATATTTTTATTTTATAATTTTTTCAATGTTTAATATATTTTATAAAGGAGTTGTAATAATGGCACAACAATTTAATCCTCAAAATATGAATGCACAAAACATTAAAAAAAGGACTTCACTTCTCGTATTTTTGAAAGGTTCAACGGCACCTCTGGTTTTGTACCTTGAAAATCCGCAGGAAGACTATGAAGAGTTGTCCCGTCTTATGAAATCAACTACACCTGTTTATATTGAAAAAGAAACTCAGGGACCGTTGAAAAAAGTTTGTTTTGCGGCTAACCAGATAGCTGCAATAGCTATGCAGGAAGAACAATATGTCTGATTATTCAGTATCTGTTGAATCAATTCAAAACGCAAAAGATGGAATTTTGACCTATCACTTTTCTAAAGAGATTAGTGAAGTAAATTCAATAGGGCCTGTTGAGGCTGAGCTTGTTTTAAAATCTCTGGGTGAATTTATCGAAGTATCCGGAAACGTTAAAGGTGTTTTGAGTCTTCAATGCGATGTATGCCTTAATAATTTTGAATATAAATTTGATTTTGATATTGATGAAATGTTCGCTAAAACGGCATTGTCTGCTGAATATGCACAGGAAACAGAAATTAAAGAAGGCGACTTTATAACAGACCTGAACGGTGCAGATGAAATTGATATTTATGACTTATTGTATCAATCTGTAATATTAAATTTACCAAATAAAAAAGTTTGTGGTATAAATTGTAATGGGAAGGAATTTCCTAAAGAGGAAGACCTGACCGATCCGAGATTAGATGTTTTTAAAAACATTAAAATCGAAGGAGCAAAATAATAAGTAAGTTTCATACAACATTTACAAAAATGTAAAAGAAATATAAGTAGTAGTAAAAATAAAAAGGAAAAAGGAAAATGGCAGTACCAAAGAAAAGAACAGGACATTCCGCACAGGGACACAGAAGAAGCAACTGGAAGGCAACAAAACCTGAGTTGACAAAATGCCCTAACTGCGGAGCAGCAGTATTAACACATACAGTATGTACAGCTTGCGGAACATACAAAGGTCAACCGGTAAGCTTGAAAGACAGAAAAGAAGATGCAGTTGTTGAAGCAAAACCTGCAAAAAAATCTTCTAAAAAAGCTGAAGAAGTAAAGGTTGAAGAACCGAAAGCTGAAGTTAAAGCTGAAGAAGTTGAGACTGTAACAGCTGAAGCTGAAGAAACTAAAGAAGTTGAAGCTGTTGAAGAAAAAACTTCCGATGCTGAAGAAAAAGAAGAAAAATAGTTAATTTTATATTGAATGGTTGAAAGAAACCTTTCAGCCATTCAACTTTTCAACCGTTAAACATTAAAGACTTTGAGAGGGAAAGATGACTAGAATAGCAATAGATGCAATGGGTGGGGACCATGCTCCGCACGAAATCGTAGCAGGTGCCGTTTGGGCGGCTCAAGATTACGGTGTCGCTCTTGAACTTGTAGGAAAACAGGATCGTATTGAACAGGAATTGGACAGGATTGCTCAGGAAGGAATTTATTCTGATTGTGGTTCTGGCGGCAAACAAAGACGTATCAAGATTGATTTAAATAAACTTGATATCAAAATAACCCATGCCTCGGAAGTTATAGAAATGGGCGAAGCTCCGGGTCAGGCTATTCGTAAGAAAAAGAAATCATCTATAGTGCTGGCAGTGGATGCAGTTGCAAAAGGTAGTTCTGATGCGGTTGTTGCCGCAGGTTCTACAGGTGCAGCCATGGCATCAAGTCTTTTCGGACTCGGAAGATTAAACGGAATTGACCGACCTGCTATTGCGGTTACTCTTCCTACCATGAAACGTCCGATTGTCCTTATTGACGGCGGTGCTAACAGTAATTGTACCCCTGAAATGCTTTTTCAATTTGCAATTATGGGTATGACATTTTCAAAAAATGTTTTGGGAATTGAAAATCCGCGTGTAGGTGTTTTGAATATCGGGGAAGAAGCAGGTAAAGGTAATGAACTGGCTCAGGCTACATATAAACTTCTTGATGAACACCATGAAAAAATTAACTTTGTCGGTAACATTGAGGGTAAAGAAATTTTCTTAAGTGTATGTGATGTTGTTGTATGTGACGGTTTTGTAGGAAACGTGGCATTGAAAATTACAGAAGGTACATCTTCAATGTTGTTCAGAATGATTAAGTCAGAATTTAAATCTGATCTTGCCGGTAAAATAATCGGCCTTCTTGCTAAACCGTTTATGAAAAGAATCGGCAAGAAAATCAATTACGAAGAATTCGGCGGAGCATTACTTTTAGGTGTAAAAGGCATTACGGTTATTTCCCACGGAAGAAGTAAGGCATATGCAATTAAGAATGCTGTCCGTGTTGCAAAAGAAGCCGTTGAAACAGGCGTTAATGAAAAGATTTCCAGATTTAATGAGGAACAATAAATATGACGAATAAAACAATACCGCTTAGAATCGCGGGTGTAGGATACAGTTTACCCGAAACCGTCATTACAAATGACGATTTGACAAAATTATACGAAACTTCCGACGAGTGGATTTATACGAGAACCGGTATAAAAGAACGCCGTGTGGTTTCCGGAGAACAGAATGCTATTGATTTGGGATTTGAGGCTGCTCAGAAAGCTATTGAAAGAGCAAAAATTAATCCTGATGAAATTGAGCTTATTATTGCTGCTTCTTCTGCTCCTCCTGATTTGTATCCTGCAATAGCATGTCATATTCATCAAAGATTGGGTATTAAAGAACAGATTCCTGCTTTTGATATTACTGCTGCTTGCTCAGGTTTAATTTATGCTTTGAGTATTGCAAAAGCTTATATCGGTTCTGGAATGTATAAAAAAATTCTTCTTGTCGCTACTGATAACAACTCAAGACTTGTTGACTGGACAGACAGAGGAACTTCAATTCTTTTCGGAGACGGTGCAGGTGCAATGGTTGTGACCGAGGCCGAAGACGGTATTGATGATATTATTGCTATTGATATTAAGGCTGATGGTAATTACGGAAACTTAATAGAACTTTCTTTTGACGGAAAAAATTGCCCGCTTGTTGAACAGTATGAGGAAAAACCTAAAGGTATAAGAATGAATGGCAGAGGTGTTTATACATTTGTAGCAAAAATTCTGCCTCACTATGTTGAAAGTCTTATTACAAATGCCGGTTTAAAAGCAGAAGATATTGATTATTTAATACCTCATCAGGCAAATATCAGAATTATTCAGGCTGTTCAGGAACGTCTGGGATACAGCGATGAGAAAGTTGTTACAAATATCAAGTATTACGGTAACACATCTGCTGCATCAATTCCTATTGCCTTAGCGGAAAGTGTTGAAAAAGGAAATCTAAAACTCGGAACGACAGCTGTCCTTTGCGGATTCGGTGCCGGAATGACATGGGGCGGTGCGATTGTCCGACTAAGAGAAGGTATTTGCTAATGGGTTTACGGCTTGGTGAAATTCGAGGATTTGATATTTTAGCTGCTAAATCTTCAGGGTTTTCAAATACAATTAATTTTGCAAATCCTAAATTTGTTGAAAATATTCTTAAACGGGAAACTATACTTTCGTGTAAGCCTTTTAAACCTGAATGCGAGTTTTGTAAAGAGAAAATCGGATTATTAAATGACGATGTGTTTATAAAATCTGATAACAGTCAAAAACTTTTAAAATAGAAATTTATAAATTAAAAAGAGGAAAGGGTTTATGATTTTCCTCTTTTTGTTTGGATTCTAAACGGTTTACTTTTGGCGTGTTTGTAGTATAATCAACTCATAAGTACAAGAGAGGGATATGTTTATGACAAAAAAAGTTGCATTTATTTTTCCGGGACAGGGTTCTCAGTCTGTGGGAATGGGTAAAGATTTATATGAAAGCAATGCAGGGGCAAAAAATGTTTTTGATACTGCTGACAGAGTATTAGGTAAAAGTATTACGACAATGTGTTTTGATGGTCCGGAAGACGCATTGAAACAAACCGTTAATACTCAGCCGTCGATAGTTAGTATGTCTATTGCTGCACTTGAAGCGTTGAAGTCAGAATGTGATATTACTCCTGCTTATGTTGCAGGACACAGCCTCGGAGAATATTGTGCAATGTATGCTGCAGGTGTCATGTCTTTGGAAACAGCTTTAAAAGCTATTCAAAAAAGAGCTGATTTGATGGGTGAAACAAAAGGCGGTGCTATGGCTGCTGTTTTGAATGCATCTGATGAAGCTTTAAAAGAATCATTGAAAGAAGCTTCCGAAGTAGGATATGTTGATGTGGCAAATTACAACTCTCCTGCTCAGGTTGTTATAACGGGGGATGAAAATGCTGTCGCAAAAGCAGGTGAATTATTAATGGCAAAGGGTGCCAGACGAGTTGTTCCACTCGCTGTTTCCGGAGCTTTTCATTCGAAATTTATGGAAAATGCAGGACATGAGTTTGAAAAATTTGCAGCAGGTTTGGAACTTAACAATGCAAAAGTTCCTGTAATTACAAATGTCGATGCCTTGCCAACAACTATGGCAGAAGATTTCAGAAAGAAAATGCCGCAGCAGATTTATTCATCGGTTCACTGGACTCAAACAATTCAAAAGATGGCAGATGACGGTGTGGAAATTTTTGTTGAAATCGGTCCGGGTAAAGTTCTTGCAGGTTTAAATAAAAAAATAGTTCCTGAAGCTAAAGTTTATAATATTTTTGACAGGGCTACTCTTGATTCAACCTTAGAAGCTTTAAAAGAAGAATTAAGCTGTACGGCTGCAAGGTAGTTGTACAGTTAAGGAGGATTTTATGAGATATAAATTAATTGCAGTCATTGCAGCAGTTATAATATCAGGGTTATGCGTAAACGCACAGGATACCCAGAAGGCTCCTGCAATGAGCGATGGGTTGGAACATTATTACCAGAGTATGAGAACATGTACGCCGACTGTCTATAAATATGATTCTCTTATGATGGGAATTGTTAACACCAATCAGGTTATAGGACAAGAAGACGGCAAGTGTGTCATTAAAGAGGAAATTAATCCTCAGATGGTAATGGTTTGCAAACTCCCTATGCGTATTACACAAAAATATGCAAATGAACATTTGAAAATGCTTAAAGAAAATATAGTATCTGATTTTGTTCAGAAGAATAGTTTTATAGATGGAATAAAAAAAGATGCTAGGTACTGTCAGGTTCAGGCAAAGCAATAAAAAAGGAGAAAAATAAATGTCAGAAAAATTAGCATTAATAACAGGGGCCTCACGCGGTATAGGAAAAGCTTGTGCGATTGAGCTTGCTAAAGCAGGTTACGATATTGCCGTAAACTATGCAGGGAATGTTGATGCGGCAAATAAAACAGTTGAAGAACTCAAAGCTTTGGGTGTAGATGCTGCAGCTTTTAAGTTTGATGTTTCTAATAAAGAGGAATCCGCAAAGGGCGTGGAAGAAGTGCTTGCAAAATTTGGAAGAATTGATGTTCTGGTAAATAATGCGGGCATTACAAGAGATGGTTTGTTTATGAGAATGAGTGCAGAAAACTGGGATGCAGTTATTAATACAAATCTATCAAGTGCATTTTATGTTTCACAACCTGTTGTTAAGGTTATGATGAAACAAAGAAGCGGTTCGATTGTTAATATGTCAAGTGTTGTCGGCGTTTCAGGCAATGCAGGCCAGGCAAATTATTCGGCTGCAAAAGCAGGTCTTATCGGTTTAACAAAAACTCTTGCAAAAGAACTGGGTTCCCGCGGAATCAGAGTAAATGCCGTGGCTCCGGGATTTATTAATACTGATATGACAAAAGATTTGGATACATCAAAATTTACCGATTTTATACCGCTTAAACGTCTCGGTGAACCTGAAGATATTGCTAAAACTGTTAAATTTTTGGCTGTTGATGCAGACTATATTACAGGTCAGGTTATTGAAGTTGATGGAGGTCTGATTATCTAAAAGTTTGTTGGATTTTAACTAAGTAACGAATTTTAACAAAATAGTCGTTTATTTGTAAATTCCTTGCAAAAAAAATATGTAGCAGATATAATATTATAGAAAATATAGTAATACAATTATTAATATGAGGTAAAGAAGAATGAGTAGTACATTAGAAAAAGTTAAAAAAGTTGTAGTTGACCAGTTAAGTGTTGATGAATCTTTAGTTACTCCAGAAGCAAGCTTCACAGCTGACTTGGGTGCTGATTCATTAGATACTGTTGAATTGGTTATGGCTTTTGAAGAAGAATTCGGCTGCGAAATCCCTGATGAAGAAGCTGAAAAAATTCAGACAGTTCAAGATGCTGTAAACTACATCGATTCACACTCATAGTTGATTGTAATATAAAACATTCAACCGGAGTTAATCTAAACTTTGAAGAATGATATTTAAAAACGAGGGTGAAAATTGAATATTATTTTCTCCCTCGTATATTTATCACAGAGAGTAAAAAGGTAAAGAGATGACTAAAAGAAGAGTAGTAATTACAGGGATGGGTGCCGTTTCACCTTTTGGAGTAGGTGTTGAAAAGTTTTGGCACAACCTTGTTGAGGGAAACAGCGGAATCAGTACTTCCGAATCGATTGATATTTCTAAGCATGTAGTTAAAATTTCCGGCGAAGTTAAAGATTTTAATCCGGAAGAATATTTGGATCCTAAAGAAGCAAAGAAGATGGACAGATTTATTCAGTTTGCACTTGTTGCTGCTGATGAAGCCGTTAAAGATGCAAAACTGGAAGAGGTTAAAGATGTTGATCCTTACAAAATAGGCGTTATTGTCAGTGCTGCCGCCGGCGGTTTCAGAACTTTTGAAGATAACCATGTTCGTATTCTTGAAAAAGGACCTAATAAATGTTCTCCGTTTACAATTCCTATGATGATTGTAAACATGGCATCAGGTCGTATTTCAATGAGATATGGTTTTAAAGGTATCAATAAAGTTGTGGTTTCTGCCTGTGCAACAGGTACTCATTCTATAGGTGATGCTTTCCGTTCAATTCAATACGGCGATGCCGATATTATGGTTACAGGAGGCTGTGAGGCAACTATTTGTGATGTTGGTATAGGTGCATTCTCCAGTGCCAGAACACTTTCAAAGCGTAACGATGAGCCTAAAAAAGCATCACGCCCTTGGGATGTGGACAGAGACGGATTTGTTATGAGTGAAGGTGCCGGTGTTATTGTTCTTGAGGAATATGAACATGCTAAAAAACGCGGTGCAAAAATTTATGCGGAAATTGTAGGATATGGGCAGACCGGTGATGCTTATGATGTTGTAGCTCCGGATCCGGAAGGTAATGGTGCTAAACATTCCATGCAATTCGCACTTCAAGATGCAGGTATGAAACCGGAAGATATTGACTATATCAATGCACACGGAACAAGTACGGGTCTTGGTGATATTGCAGAATCTTATGCTATTGCAGGTGTATTTGGAGATAAAAAAACAAATCCGAAATTAATGGTAAGTTCTACAAAAAGCATGCATGGACATTTGCTTGGTGCAACCGGTGCGGTTGAATGTATTGCTTGTGCAAAAGCTATTAGCGAAAGCATTGTACCGCCTACAATTAATCTTGATAATCAGGATGAAAAAGTTGCTGACCTTGATTATGTACCGCATAAGGCAAGAAAGGCTGAAATTAAAAGTGCATTGTCAAACTCCTTTGGATTTGGCGGTCAGAATGCAACTATTATTCTGAAAAAAGTGTAGTGTTGTTTTAACTTATTCTAATAAAAAACCGTTAATCGATTAACGGTTTTTTATTTATAATATATAAAATTTTTAATAAATCTTTATAATTTGATAATTATTAAAATATTTAAATCTGATTTTT